>JACCDR011168848.1_pt1 | contig 20348 bp, 21 predicted proteins | sample 7446431 | NCBI WGS metagenome assembly JACCDR01 (sample SAMN15323443, study PRJNA562643) | freshwater metagenome | isolation source: river surface water | place: USA:Blue River Watershed | collected 2017-08-17 | reverse complement strand
TGCTCGTACCAATTTGAACTTTACTGGTGCTGTGGTGGCGTGTACTGACAATGCTGGTACTGATAGTACTGATTGCACTATCAGTGGTTCAGTCGGTAGTACGTATGATACCGTTGATGACGAAGATACCCCCCTTACCCAGCGCTCTACTCTAAACTTTGAGGGGGCAGGGGTCACGTGCGCCGATGATACAGATCAGACTACGTGTACTATTAGTGGAGCTGCTGGTAGTTTCTATGCCACTATTGAAGAAGAGGGTTCGGCGCTTACTCAGCGAGCCACCGTGAATATGATCGGTAGCTCAGTGACATGCGCCGATAACGGTGGAACAAGTGAAACAGACTGCACGTTCACGGATGGAGTAGGATACGATGAGGTACTTGATGAGGGCTCAGGGCTCACAAAGCGAGCCAAGGTAAACTTTATCGGCTCCTCCATAAGTTGCGCTGATAACTCGGGGAGTTCTCGCACAGACTGTACCGTAACGAACACTGGTGGGTGGACCTATGTTGTACTCAGCTCAGCGTGTACAGATAATGATGGGACACCGACTGTTTGCGCTGGACTTGCGTTTACTCCTGCTGCAAATAAGACCTATGAGATACGGGGGCAGCTCCTCTGTTCAACTGCGAATGCAGCAATTGGCTGTAGGCCAGGAGTAAGTTATCCAGCCGCTATGACCGATGGTGTTGTTATGATTACCTGTTCCTCTTCCCTCACTGGAGCGACTGTTTCGCAGTCCTCACACGGTGCAAACCAGGAATGTAACAGTTCCGGTGCAGCAGACACCAATTCATACCCCGCTCAGATCACAGGAACTATTGTCACCGGCGCTTCAGTATCGGGTGATTTCGCCATTACTCTCAAGAATGAATCTGGTAGTACGGTGGTGACTATAGGCATTGGCTCGTGGATAGCGTATAGGGAGATAGCGTAATGCCTGAAGTTTTACACAAAAGAGAAATAGTACAGCCCCTGTTTGGGTTGTACCAAAGTAGGACACCTCCAGCATCCTTACCTCATAGGTTCGCCAGTGTGATGCACAACATGACCCTTACCCGTGGCATGCCCCATACCCGTCCTGGTGTGAGAAAGATTACTGGAGTACAGCTTGGGTCAGGATCAGACCGCACGGTGTATGCCATGAACATATTCAAGGCAGGTGGCATAGACACGTTGATCGTTGTTACTGGGAGCACCATTCAATCAGTACCCGCTGTGGGTGGAGACCCTACCACACTCACCAATGCGCTTCCTTCTGGGTATGGTGCGTTTGTGGGTGCCTCCCCTACAGGTATGGTGCACCTTAATGGTGCACTTCATATTGTTAACGCTAGTAGCCCCAATAGGAAATACAATGGCACTTCCGTTACTCGTATGGGACTTGTTGCACCTAGTTCTCTCAGTGCTCCTAGTCTCAGTGCTGGTACCATTACTGGTACTCGTAGTTATCGTGCTACTCTTGTTGCACGGACTCTCGACGGTAGCGGAGAAAGCGAACCCACAGCAGTCACCTCCGCCACCTATGCATCGCAGCAAGGAACCTTCTCCGCCCCTACCGTGCCATCCTCGGACCCCCAGGTAGATCGTTGGAATCTCTATGCGGAGGTGGCGGGGATGTACTATAGGGTGAACACATCTCCTGTCACCTTAGCGACGAGTATCGTGGACAACGTCAGTGACGCACTGCTACAGACTGGCACAGTAATGGACCCCTTACTGAACAACTCTGTACCACCAGGAAACTTTCACGTACTGACAGTGCACCAAGGACGGCTCGTGGGCACCATTGGTACGAATGTACTCTACTGGTCTGACCTCGGTCTTGATGTGGGTGGGCTCTACCCAAAGCCCCATGCCTGGCCCCCTGGGAACCAACTCACGTTTCCTGAATCAGGAGGAACAGCTATTACGGCAGTGGCCTCCTTCTTCGAATGGGTAGTCGTGCTGCAGCACAGCGGTGCATGGGCCATCAAGGGAGACCTCAATGACCCAGAGGCGCGCTCATTGGCCCCACTTATGGTAGCCCCAGACTTTAGGGGCCTTGGTGTCCCCAACCAAGGCTGTCTATCGCAGCTTGATAACAAGGTACTCCTAGCGGCTAAGGATGGGGCGTATGCTATTAGGCGTACACAAGGTGCAGTAGAGCCTGACCTTAGTGTAGAGCCACTCACCGATCACATCCACGATTTGTGGCAGAAAGTAGACTTCACCTCTGGCACCATTTCAGTAGCTGATAGGTACAAGCGCCGATGGGTCTTCATTGGCCGTGGAGTAACGCTTTAGCGGAAGGTTAAATCATTTAATGGCGACTACAACTCTCACTGTTGGGCCTTTACCCCCTTCGTTCAACAATAACTTTAGACGGTCAGGTCTCTTCCTTATTAGTGGAACAGTTCCTACTGGGTCTATTTTCAGTGGGGGAGCCATTGCCGTATCTGCACAAGTTACAGGGAGTAACGTAGGTTCCCTGTCGCTACGGGTTGCCACTCATAGTGGCTCCACTATTCTCCAGAACGCACTGAGCACAACCGTACAGTCATTCTCTCGAAGCTTGTCTGCCCAAGAAATGAGGGCGCTACTTTCCGGTGGATACCATGACAAGCTCTGGCAGGTTTCCCTGATTGCCCCTTCAGGGGCGGGTATATCTGTTACCGGGTTTTCGGCTATCATCACGTTGACACATAGTACAGGGACCATTAATGAGCCAACTACACAGACCCCCAATGCCAATCCGCCACCCACTACTACCACGAGACCAGCACCCACGCCTACAGCTCCGAGAACTACCCCGAGAACTACCCCCACTACCCCTGTAGCGGATATCCCGCTGACTCCAGCCATAGTTGCACAGCCACCAGATTTTGCGGCGTTCAATACGAACTATACGCTGACCATTGATATTACAAAAAATGGTGTGAGAGATGCCAGTATAGGTGGCACTATTGTCGTACGAATCCAGAGTTTCCCCTTTGACTTAGCAGCAGGGGTTGCCGCGCCGCTCGCATCATGGTCGCTGAATGGAACCACAGCAACATCTCACTTTATGACTGTAACTGAGGGGCGAGCTACAGGCACGATACAGGTACTGAGTACAAATGCAGTGGGAAGGTTTCAGGTACAAATTCCTACAACGGGTGGGTCTATATCTCTGAACAGTTTCGTCTATGGTAGTACTTTTCGTATCAGTACTGGTGGTACGGGTGGGGGAACGCCGAGCCCAGGAGTAACTACTGCCAGGTTCACGGTACAACCGGCATCGTCCGCGAACGTGGGAGACCCTTTGAGCTTCACGGTAGCAGCAGTGAACGATAGTGGTACCACCATAACGGGGTACACAGGAAAGGTAGCCATTATTATCACCTATGCGGACCACAAGGCCGCCCCGAGAGATACGTTTACTGCCTCAGGTGTTACCGTGAGCGGCAGTTCAGACGGGTTCATAGATATATTAGAAGTGAACATGGTAGCCGGTGTGTATGCAGCTACCAATGTACGTATACTGAGGCCGGGACGGTACAAGTTTACAGCAGCTATAGCCGGTACCAGTGGAAGACCTGCTGATAGTACATTTGTCACTGTCCTTGGGGTGGCAGTACCTGGTGACATTGTAGGGCTACGCCAGAACATCCTCAATGATGGGACGCTTTTTGTTGGCACCACGGGCTACCCTACTGTTACTGCCAACCCTGCCATCAGTGCCACAGAGAGGACCTATCTCGATGGCGATTTCTCCAGTGCGAACTTCAAAGCGGTGCACGGGGTACGACTCGTGCTCCCCTTTGTGATTCAATTAGAAAAGTTAGAAACAAAGTTTAAGGTGTCCTCAGTAGCAGCAAACCCTATCATTAGACTACTCGTCTCTGAAGATACGACTACAGGAACAGACGGCACCTGGACTCTATTGACGAGCTATACTCCCCTAACTACTAGCGTCACTATTAGAAACTTTACGTTCACTGCCCCAGTGTTTGCGAAAGGAATATGGGTAACAATAGACCAGAATGGCGGATCAGCATCTTGCAACTGGTACGCAGTGCACCCGTTTGGTGGCTATGTGGGGCCTACTATTAGTTTCCTCAATGCTACAGCACTGCCTGTCGACAACGAAGGAGTGCTCTCTATTCCTTACCCAGCGGAGCCAATAAACACCGCTACGAGTAAGGTGCGGGACTTGCAGATACGCAACAATACGAGTACGGAGTACGTATTGTCGCTATCAGTGGAGCCAGCGCGAGAAGGGGGAGACGACGCAGTAGACGATGAAGTCACTATAGTAGACACCAATGACGCCCCGTTTCCCTCGCAGTTTATTCTCGCACCATTTGGGAGCCAAGCATTTCGCGTACGATATAGCCGCGTATCTGCACCAGCAGCACTGGATGGTGACCATGTCGTTCGTCTAACGGCACGTGAAGCTGGAAATGAAGCGGTATCGTTTGGTGTACACGTGGGGCTCACTATTGCCGCAGTAGCGACCTCGTTTACTGGAACGTTATTGTACTCAAAGTCCCTGTCAAATATACAAACCACATGCCCAGCGTTGTTAGCTGGCGCGGGTTTGATACACGCAGTTGGCTACAACACTACAGCAACTAATCTTACAAGATTCATCGTGTCTCCTCTTCCAACTGGTACACAAACGTTCATGGATATTACCAGTCCTGCAGCAGAATCTGAATACACACGATTGCATCCGCTGACGGCGTTTACTGGTCTTGTAACCAGAAACAGTAGTGGTCAGGTGTACAACTATGATGCTACTGAAGCAGACCAATCTGAGGCCGCATGGCTGGCAGCAACGGGGAGGATACGATTCACCTTGCCAGCTACTACCAGTGGGCCAAAGACAATTATGCCCGGTGCTTCTGGTCGGCTGTGGATAGCCAATGGCCGTACGAGTGACATCAGTATCTACGAGGTGGACCTCAATGGCAGTATCTTTAACACCATTACTACTGCTACGAATCTCTCTGGCCTCACCATTGATTGTCACTGTTATGACGCACTGAGTGATGAGGTCTACGTGATCACACGTCCATCAGGTGGTGTCAGGAAGATAGCACGGTATGACGCGAGCGACGGGAGCTTTATAGCCTCGGTGACCAACAGCCACGAAGGGGGCACTGGGAATGCTGAGGGATGCTCAGTAGTAGGGCAGTTCCTCTATGTCTACTATGACAGTCGCTACTTGAACAGATATGACCGTACGACATTAGCCAACAACGTGCGCATGTATGACAATACAGCCCCATCATATGCTGACTCATGTTGGAAAGGATACGTATAGTGTTACATCATTTAACCACAAGGAGGTATCGCTGTGGCACTGCCAGGGTGTTTCCTTTCTGTAACCTTCAGTGACAACGTATTGAACACACCGGATAATACCTATGATGTTGCTGGTCTAAACTTTGCTATGGTACTCCATGACGAGCGTATAGAGTGGCCTCACCGATGGACTACCTGGGGGCTTAATGCGAATTCTCTGTTGCTCTACCAGCCGGAACACGAGGCGAACCATATCCTTGTAGCAGATGAGGGTCACATCTATGTTCTCGATGATTCCATAGCTACAGATGAGGATGCAGGCATACACGTGGTCTTTACTTCTGGACCGCTCCCCGAACTGAGTGACGAGATACTGGGCTCCACGATGAAGCGGTTTCAGAATGTGTGGTGGGAGGTGGAGACTCCACCATCTGAGACTGGCTACGAAGTGACAGTGACCCTCACCGATGTAAACGATGCAGCAAACACAGTGACTCGGATAGTGGAGCAGTTCACTACACGAATGCATGTAGACATTACCTTACGATGTAGACAGGCACGACTGACGCTATCAGCTACAGTGGGGAAGGATTTAGACTTCACCCATATTGGGTATAGCTTTCAACAATCAGGTACAAGAAAGACAACGAGGTTAGCCTAATGCCAAGCGGACATAGCCCCAGGAGTGGGCTACCACGGCCACTCCCCACGTTACCACCGACTAAACAAAATACTACGACAAAGACAGAGATAACACAACGAAGTACCCAATCTCAGAACCAGATAGACGACCTCATTCGTGCACTGGGGAACCCGCAAGCCACGGCACTTCCACCTCCCCAGTTTCGGCAACCAGAGCTCAATGAGGTGAACGCTCTCCGTGCACGGCAGGCAGACCTGAAGAAGATCATTGATGACCCGCTTAGTGATACAGGATTGCAGAACACCGTGCAGGCTGTAGCTGGTGGGCTCGCCCGTGGAGAGCAAGCTGCCCTGGGTGCTGCTAAAGGGCGCGGTGCACTGAGTGGACAGGCGGGGTTTGCAGGAGCGTTAGCGAGTTCTGCTGCTACACTCAGTGCCAATAGGGCAAGCACACTAGGTGAGACCAAGGCCAAGCTTGCCGGGGACCTCTCGTCAAAAGCACGAGACCAAGACCTGGCATTGGCAGAGTCTATTCTCCAGGCACAGATTAGTGCGGAGAACATCGCCACACAGCGTGCACAAGTAGAGCAGGCATCGCAGATTGCAGCCATGCAAGCAGCACTACAGGGGAAGACAAGCTCGCTTGGTGCGCTCGCATCGCTACTCAGTAACCGTGAGTCTATATCTGCATCACAGGATGATAGTGCTCTTCGTGCAGCTCTGGCTCAACAAGAATTGGGGCTGAAGGATCGTGAGCTTACTGAAACCTTAAAGAGGCAGCAGGAGTTAGACTCTCGGGACCGTGAGAAGTTCGAGCTGGACAAAAAAGACCGAGCCAAGGCGGAGTTGGAGAAGAAGAAGCAGGAGAAGCTGGAGAATGAATTGCGCAAGCTGCAACTTCTTCAGGTTGAAGCGGAGCAACGTGATGCTGAAGACGCACTGCGAAACCGGGCACTTGGTGGCAAACCTGGTCCGTCACAATCGGAGCTTGACCGCTTTAAGAAGAAATACGGAGAGAGGTTCTAATGGCACGTGCATTTGCAGATCAACAAGCCCCGACACAGCGTGAGCTTATGCTCGCCAAATTGAAACGAGAATCAGACGCTGAAGATATGCAGGTCGGCCTTGACCAGGCTAAAATGAAACGAGAACTGGCAAAGAAGGAACTGGAAGCTTTTGCGGCTAATAAAGCAGAATTGGCGAGGCAGGAGGTTATCGCCCAACGTGGTGATGTAGAGAGGCTCGCCGAACAGTTTAGTATGCTGAGTTCTATAGCAGGTGGTGGAAGTGCAGGAGAAGTGACGCGACAGATACTGGACGTTGACCTGGCTAAACGTTTAGCTGCGAGCCCCACAGACCAATTAGAACTTCTTAAATCAGGTAAGGTAGAGAAGGAGTTCAAAGGACCAGGAGGCGGAGGGGGTGAGGACCCTGAAGCTGAAGGCGCGGAATCTGCACTAAGGGAGTTCGCCAGAAGGCGCAAGCTTCAGCAACTTTTAGGGGAGGGCTAATGGCAGAAATAGAACGTGAACAGTTCACTGGAGGCTCTGCCTTCCAGAAGCTCCTGAATAGATTTAGTAGCGGCAATGAGTCTATAGACCTGGAAACAGCTACACAGGTGAGGCAAGCCGATGTCGATCTGGACCTGACGTTAAATGATTTAACGGATGGGTGGAACAATGGGTCCTTGTTTCGACGCGAACAGGACTATCTTGCTGCTGTAGCGTCCGCTACGCGTAGCGCCCAGGCTACGAAGAACGCTGTGTTACTGGAAGAAGCGCAACGTAAGAGCGAACTGCAAACGAGTGTACAAAAAGTGCAACGCTTCTTTGCCCTTCCTGACACTGAAGTAGAGGCTACCGTCCCCAGAGATTCCTCGTTTAGAATGAAGATTATTAGGGACCCAAACAATCCTACCAGCTTTAGACAGGTAGTGGACCCATCTCTCGATACACCAGAGGCACGCGCAAAGGAGATAGCCTCTTTCTTTGATATACCAGAAGAGGCAGTGCTCGCAAAGCGGGAACAAGAGGTCTCCATAGCTGCGAAGATAGCCGCAAAAGAGGAAGAGGCGGGCAGACGGGTCCGTGCGGAGCAACGAGCAGAGGCGGGTGAGGCGCGTGCTGCATCCAGTGAGCTGCGTGCTGCGTCCAAGGAGTTTCGTGCGCAAGAGCGCTTTGATGCGCAACAACGCACAAGAACCTCAGTGCTCGGGTACAGACAGGAAGCACTCAAACGTACAAAAGACCTGCCAGAGAGTGAGTTGCGCGATATACTTCAAGATCCAAGTATCAGTGATGAGGATAAGGGATACGTAGAGACTGCACTTGAGCACAGAGATCATTTAGAGAGTTATCGGGATATACAGGACCAGCGCGCACTTCAGGCTACCGAAGCACAGAGGTACTTTAAGGATATACAGGCGGAATACGATAAGTCCCCTGCGTTGGTAGATGAGAAGTTTCTAAAGAAGGACGGCACTCTGGACCACGTACGCGTACTCAACGAGGCGAACATGAGGGCAAAAGCTATCGTGATACAGAATCAACTTGAGTTGAAGCGCTTTGATCTACTCAATGCTGAGCATGACTTCGGTCCCGGCGGTACGTTCACCGAAGACCTGGACGGTCCAGAAAAGGCCACTCGTGGTCTCCCACGTGAAACGAAAATAGGGGCGCTTCTTGGTGGGACTCCAACTGAAATTACAGATGAAGAGGTGGCGCCGTTGCGTGAGGGGCCTGACTCACCATTGGCACGATTGATCCGTGGTGAGCAACGTGCTGCACCATCGAGTGACGAGGCAGCTAGAGAAGCACTTGCGCGGTTTAGGGAGAAGCAAGCAGAGTCTGCACCACGTTCTCCACTGGTTGCCCAGTTTAGAGATTTACAGCGACGACGTGCTATTCAAGGACGTTAAAGGAGAGTATATGGCTTTTGAGGACCTGTTCAATACTGCACTAGAAGAGAAGAAGCTTATTGAGGATGAGGATGAAGTACGACGACAGCTGGAGGACAGGTCAGCCTTGCTCTCAGCTTTGGATACGGAAAAGAAGGGAGAAAGTATCCTCGACACGCCGCTTACCGTAGAGAACACGAAGACTGTTTTTCGTGGTCTACTCAGTACAGCAGACGAGGCACTTATCAGAGAAGGTGACAAGAGTGGTATCCGTATCTTTATGGACACTATGTCTCTCATGCCGCGCGGTGTAGCGGCAATAGTGAAGGGGACAGCCCACCGTGTAGGGGAGGTCATTGAGGAGCCCTCTAAGGGTATTCCTGCTGCTGCCAGCCTTGCCCTTGGGATAGCTGGAGGGGCTACTGGAATACCAGCGTTAGCTATCGCGGGAGCCTACGCTGGCCGCACTGCTGGACAGTACATTTTGTCAAAAGTACAGGAGCGCGACTTTGGGACTATGGGGGATTTTCTGGATATTGCTACGGGTGGCATCTCATCGGTCGTGTCTATTCCTGCAGGTGGCGTAGTACGTGGAGCGCTACGACGGGCTGGGGCTGTGACTGGCTCTGGCACTGGACTGGTAAAGAACATTGTGGAACGATCACCCGTCTTGGATCCTAAGCAACGCATCGCCCAAAAGGTAGCGTTTCTCCTGAGTGAGTCGGCTCAGAACGCACAGCAACTCCGGGATGCTAAGTACGCGAGTACCAAGACACTGAAGCTTATCACAAAGTACGGGGATCGCAACTGGAAAGACGTGCTTCTTGACCCCAAGGTTCCTACACGTGACAAGACTCGACTTGTAGAAGAGGTGAAGTCTCTTGAGGAAGATCGCAAGATGGTCCTGTCTTTACGTGCGAGAAAGGGACACGAGACGAGAAAAGGGACGGTACCTCCTGAACTACAAAAGCAACTCTTGACTCCAGAGGAAAAAGAGAAGCCACTCAATGAGATACTTGCGGAGCGAGTAGCACTGCGGGACGCACTCTTAGCTAAGCCCTCCAAGCGCGCACTCACACAGGAGACTGCACCTGGTACCAAGCGCCGGTTTGTGGAATATGCGGAAACACAGGAGAAGGAGCGTATACGTAGCGGCACCTGGCGGAAACAACTGAACGAGTACGCTAATGACTCGTTGGAGTCTATGCGCCTTATTGTTGGCCTCACACCTGAAGTTATTAAGAACCCACTGTTGCAGAAGTTAACGGGAAGATTCTCTAACTTCCTGGTCCCTGCCCTCTATGACACACAAGTGGGTTTCAGAAAGAACAACAACCGGTTGCTGCAACATACCGGAGATATTCTTCTTCATGCCAGTGAGACTGTACGAACGGTCAGCTACAATATGTTTGAGAACGCGAAGAAGCTTATGGCGAAACATAACCTCGGACGTGAACACATGCTGCACCTCTCTGTACTGCAGAACAAAGGGGCGGTAGTCCAAGCATGGGATGAAACAAAGAAAGAACTCATGAGGAAACACGCATTGGCCACACAGCGTGGTGCCCCACCTACAGACATTGACAGTGAATTACGCGAACAGATGCTCATTGCTGCTAAACGGTATGGGTACAGTGTAGGCGAGGACGACATAGATGACATGATAAAGAGTCTCACGTTTCTTGATGATTGGCGTAGCGAAGTTATGGACCCACTTTTTGGCGTAGCACACACGTTTAACCGAGACCCAAAATGGTTGCCGCTCATGAATCCCACGTACTTCCTCCCCACGAGTACGCATCGCCGTGACCTGGTGGAGCTGAAGTTTCAAAAAGACTACATCAACGAGAAGATCGCTACATTGGACCTCACCACCGAAATAGGTCGTATAGAGGATAAGCGGTACAGAGAAGTGCTCGCCAGCGTAGACCGCAAAGAGAAGATTGCCACTAAGGCGGCGGCCACGTACGATACGAGTATCACCAACATACACAAACAGATTGAAGAACGGGGGGTAAGGTATACCCTCAAACATATGGGCTCCATGCTCCCGTCTAAACAGAGACAGCTTGCTATCAGTTGGGACCTAGAGGGCAGCACCAAAGCGTACATTGATGGTTTCACGAGGAAGGTCGTGTATGATAACGCACTACCTGCTGCCTACGCCGCCATTGACAAGTTTGTTAAAGTGAACGGGAAAGCACGACCGTATGCCACTACACGGGCAGCAGCATGGGCACACAATGTTTTGTTGGACCAACTCGGAAGTAGGAAGAACGCCAAGCTGGAGAACATTCGCCGGGCCTTTGATAATCCATTATGGCACGATACGAGCCACAGGGTAGGCCAATTCGTAAACTTCATCTCTCAATCGCACTACGTTCTGAACGTGGCGATGAAGCCCCGCTTCTACGGATTACAGCTCATGCAGAACTTCCTCGCGTTGGCCCCACAGGTAGATACTTAATCCATAGCACACGGGATATTCAGAGCAGTCTTTGACAATAAGCGGGCCTGGAAGGAAGCTGAAGAGGCTGGGGTGGTGGCAACGGGTGCCCACAGCGTGGACCAAACAGCCATGTTGAAAGATGAGATCTTCACTGGGGATCACGTGGACGGTATGGTGGGGAAGGTACTCAATGGCATGGGGAAGCTCGCAGAGTTAAGCGAGCAGTGGAACCGTGTACTATCGTATCATGCCGGATTGAAGCATGCTGAATTAAATGGTTTAACGAAAGGTGCTGCACACCGCAAGGCTATGGACATCGTGAAAGATTCACATTTCCTCTACGATGCAGCTAACCGCCCCGTTATTACGAACACACCTGTAGGCTCTCTGATGTTTCGTTACCGTACATTCTCTCAGAACTATGCAAGCTTTCTCGCACAACGTGCACGCGAGGGGGACAAGGCGAGAATAGCTGCCTCGTTTGGGGCACTTTTTGCTACAGCAGGAACAAGCGGTATTCCCCTGTACAACATGGTGCGGTATGAGCTGCTGAAACACGGAGTAGAGGCCCCAGTTGTAGACCCTATGGATGAAATGTTTGGTATTGATATGGGAGGGGCAGAGAATCCTGTCCCGTCGTTTCCCTCTTCGCCCAATGAACTCCTTGGACCATTTTGGGATCAAGCGCAACAGGTATACGATGCCGCTACGACTGAGGCACCGCTTGGAGCACGGGTAGGAGCAGTAGCAGGAGTACTGGCGGGCAGTTCCTTTCGGCAGATACTGAGCGCCGCACAGGAACTGAGGAACCGAGGAGTTACTACCTCCCCAGGGGCGAGAGAGGTAAAAAGTGTACGAAGTGAGCGGGACATAGCACTCTCATCTTTAGGACTCAGGCCCTCAACACGAGCCCTACAGGGTGAGGCATACGTGAGACTGAGGAGGGCCTTACAGACTGAGAATCGGGACTTCCTCCGCAAGGAGATAACTGCTCTGCAGAAGAAAGGAGTGACCAATACAAAGGAAACACTCACCCGCCTCATAGCGCAACAACAGACAGGCTCCAGTCTCTCAGCACTTGAGATACTTACCCGGAGCCCGTCACGGTAGTCTATTCGTCCTCGTCTAAGAACTGACTGAAATCATCAGCGTCGAACTCGGACACTACGTCCTGTAGCTCATCTTCAGTCGGAACGTTCTCACGTGGTACGGCAACATAGCGGGGCTCCGGTCCTGGAGTCCCTAACACGTGCTGTCTTCCCCGGTCTACAGTAACAGGATCAACCATGCTCTTCCTCATCTTTTCCAGTACCCTTTCCTTTAGCACGTCCTGGAAAGATGCTTCTTTTTCATCACGTTGGAGTGTTGGCGTAGGTTTGGGCTTGGGTACAGCCATTTCTGGGAACCATCCGTTAGAGACGTACTCAGCTAAAAACATTGCGTTGACGAGAACATGGTACGCATGGCAGAGCCCGCTGTCAGCGTCCACGCTGTATGGGTCCTTAATGCACGTAAACAGATGACGAAGCAGGCTATCGGTTATCTTTTCCTTACTAAAGTACGGAGGAGTGCGCCAGTTATCTTTGTCATACTTTGTCGCTCCGTACTTGAACACACGCAGGGCCATCTCTAGTGCCCCTATGGGTACATAATCTACTACTTCAGCAAGACCACTGTACTCTGGTTTCGACACCTTTTGCGATTCTCTTACTGCCATTAGTTCTTCTCCTCTCTGTTACATCATTTAATCAAGACACCGTTGCGCCTCTTCCCTCCATGCTCTGTACAGTGCGCCTCTGGCCTGCCAGACACGTTCATACGTATCAAGCTCACAGTTTGGTTTGCACGCCATCATGCTGTCAAAGACCGCATTGTCAGCATAGTCGAGTTGCACTGACAGTGCTGTAGCGAGCTGACAGCTCCGTAATGTAACATTGCGGTAGAGTACTGCAATAAGTACAAGAGCAAGAACAGCAATGCACATACCTCGCATATCACGCATAGTAGTACCCTTCTAATAGCTCTAAAAATGTATCGAGTTTCATCACCACTAAGTCTGGCTTTCTATTGGCCCGCATGAAGAACACTTGTGTTCGTTTTTCAGGAACCAGCAATGTTGTTAAATGATTTAACGACGGGTACTCCTTCCAGTGCTTGCACTCAGATGTTTCCCACGGTAAACCCTTGTCTATATCTATAATGTCACTGCCAGCTTGCCCCATTGGTTGACTTTCCAAGCGTAAGCCAGTAATGGCGATAAGTCGATCACGTATATACTGCTGATAGGTTCTGCCCTTCCCCTTACGTGACTTTGTATCCATACGTGCGCCCTTGTTGCCTCCGTAAGTTACGAACTATAGTGTGACAAACTATACACGTGTAGCATCATAGCACTCTACTCTACGCTGACTATTTCCCTATTCACCGTGTTTCCTTTCGTCGTTTTTGGCATTAGATTATCCCAAACGTATAGAAATCACCGTATACTGGTTCTTCTTTTTTCACAATAAGTGGCTCGTATGTTCTGATCTTACGCAACGCCTCTTTGTTGGTCGCCATGGTACACCCATCGTGGTGCAAGAAGCGGTACAGTAGGTGCTTATGTCCAGGTGTGAGTTGCTTCACGATTTTCTCAATGTCCAGTTCGTATTGTTTCAAAATATCTGTGTTCATGTGTTCTCCTTAGTACAGAGTATATCGCCACTCTCATGCCCGCGAAGTTTAACCCCATGTCGTAACCACAGGTGGGCTCTACCTGTGTTGTAGAGTTCTCGTTGCACGCTATACGGTGCATAGATATGCGAGGGTGGCTCCCCATACAGCATATTGTACTCTTCAATCTTCTTGATAATCTCGTCCATGATGGTGGTATTCATTTAGTGCATCTTCTTCATGTTGTCACGCTGTGAGTCACCAGGAAAAATGTCAGCAAAGAGGTACGGTATGCGCTCCTGAAACTGTTGTAACAATGGGTCTACTACTTTACGCAGAGCAGGCAGCACTTCTCTGCTGGTGCGCATAAGAAAGAAGTGCCTCCATTGGCGCAAATTGTATGTTACTGCCATCTTTACTGACTTGGCAAGGGGAAGCAAGTCCCTAGCCACCTGCGGGTTCACGCCATTGTGTACACAGTTGAAGTACTCCTCCTCTGCAACGTGCATTACCCGTTCCCATGCTGAAGCGAACATGATACTCGGGTCCTCATTCTGGATAAAGGTGAGCCCAATGTCGTCACGCTTTGTGTAGTTCACAAAGCGGGTAGATTCCGCAGTGTAGGCACCAATTGGGTCGTAGTAGAACCCGAGCCTATGGCGAATGATTTCAGTATGTACACCACGGTCGGTGATCATCACAGCAGTAAGGTGCACGTGTTCAGCAAGGGACCAATCTCCATGCTCTATTACCCACGCTGGAATGAATCGTTTATAGGACTCATCAGTCTGTCTCTCCTCAGTACGGTGACTCATGCGTCCAATAGTTTCTATCTTTTGTAGCAGCTTTATGCCATCTTCGTTCGTGTCACACTCGCCTGGGAGTAGCTCTGCACTGGGCTCGATTGACTTCACATTGTAATGATTTACCATAGGATTCCTCCAGAAAGGTTTATGCATTACGGGTTTCCGCTCTTCTCGTTTGTTATAACTGGATCATTCTTCGTGTTCACAATGCGCACGTCTTGTACTACACTTGGAGAAGCCACCACTGCAATGGACAAGATGAGGCTTTGTAAAAAGGTCTTCGTGTCCGCAGACAATGTGAGTGGAGGTGGGAGAGCAACGGGGGTACCTGGTACAGGGAGCCTCATCTCCCTCGTCCATACACCGTTGCGCTCACTCAATGTGTACCGTGCCTCCCCTCCTGACAGCTCGTATCCTTGGGCTATTAAAGCATTTACTGAAATTGCTAACTCATCTAACGTGCGTCCTTGCGCTATTTGGTATTGGAGCATGTCGCTCACCTCGTATCGTTCCTATAGAAACCTCACTACTCATAGATGTAGTAACCTTTCGTATTAACTTATGGTCTCGTTCTGCGTAGCTAAAATGAATCTCTTGCCAACCTAAATCCAAAGGACGGTACCCCGCCTCGCTGGCATACGTCACCCTATCGGGAACGAACCCTCGCAGGAAGGAACCTGCTTTGATAAGCAAGTGTGGTCGCTCTATGAACTTCTTCCCACATGGTACCATCTTGGGGAGAAAATGGGCAATCCTCCTGTGAGTATGACCTGTCATGTAGCAATCTGCCTCCATGAGTGGCTCCACCTTGCGCTCCATGTTTCCGATATCAGAGCCAACGGTACTCCCTCCTGTCCTCGTGCCGTGCGATGCGTAAATTACGTAGATATCCCTGAGCCTAGGACGGTCTGCGAATGTGATATACAACGTGATCACTGCGAGTTCGGCTAGATATGGAATATTGTACAAACGGCACAGCCGCATCTGCTGTGTTTCACCATTCACTATGTCACGATCACAGTCGGTATGTTGAAACTCGTGATAGTGGTTCCCCTCCACCATGCCGAGCATTCGACCACTAAAGAGCGGCTTCGCTACCTCTAGCAGTTCCTCTATATGGCGGTATACCATATCATCTAGCGCCCGAGAACTAGTGCTATCTGGGCTGGCCTTCCTTAGACCAATACGGTAGCGACTACGAGCATGATCAAACAGATCACCCAGCCCAATAGTGTACACATCCTTGTCACTGGCACGTGCGACCATCTGCTTAAATAACTCTCTGTGGCACTCATCTGAATCGAAGTGTACACAACAAAAAGGGAGCAAGGTAAAGGAGTCGTTAAATGATTTAAGCTCTATAGTGCGCTCCAGGAATCTCACTTTTTCTCCTCCGCAAAGGGATTGTGTAGTCCCTCTTTCAGTAACTCGTACCTTCCTTTAGGTTTACACTTCGTAAAATACGGACACGTTACCTCTTTTCTCCTGGTCTGTGTATTGAATCGTATACATTGCCATTCTTCGCATAGTGGGAGCATAGCGTGGGTTTTGGTCTCCAGGGCTTCCTCAAATAGGTCTACCTGGTTACGTAGCCACTCATCACCTTCGGCCAACTCTTCTTCGGTCCACATGATAGTATAGCACTGAAGGACCGGAGCTTGCAACCCACCGACCATCTTTCCAGCATCGTCTACCTTACGTAATCCAATGTACAACATGTACAGATGCCACTTAGTGACCCCCTCACAGAGTGCGTAGATAAGGCACTGCTTAGCGTATCTATCAAAGTCTTTAATACACTGTTTCTCCGTGACTGGCAACTTCATGTACCTGGCAGTCTTAAACTCTGCCTTACTTTTCCTAAGGTCAGGGCTGTAGGTGATACCATATTTCTTCGAGGTACACGATTCTTCTTGAGACTCTCCCTTCTTTCCAGTATCAAGGTGTACGAGGAACATATGGTGCCCATGACCAGCAGCAAAATACCCTACCTCCTCTGGTGCCAGGGGGAGTGGGAAGAGTTTACGGAAATACGATAGTCGTGGAGCGAGGAGATCACTCGCATGTATGCCCTCGCGCTCCTTCTCTAATGTAGCCTGCACTTTGTTGAACAGTTCCCGCTCTCGTTTGGAGTTTCTCAGTATGCGCATATTAGTGTGTAGCTCCGCTAGTAAAGGGTAGACCAACAACTCTCAGTACATGTTCAGTGGCGTTCGCTGGAGTAAGTCTAATGGTAACTACATGGTCTGGGTCTGCCCCCACAGCTACTACCGCACTCAGCACCTTGATGTTTACATACGTAGCCACTGCTTGACTCAGTTCATCTTCAGATATTGTTACCGTAGTAACTGTAGGCATAGATAACAGGGGGCACTCTGGAGTGTGTACATTTCCGACAGGAGTCTGACAGCAATCTTTATTGGACATTGTACCTCGTGCGCCCCCTCGCGGGGGCGTTAAATGGTTTAACTTACATCTTAGCGAGCACGGTTTCGTGACCGTCAAGCAGGGCGTCAGCTTGTTCAGAGATCACATCACGCCCTGGAACTTTGAGGACGTGCGCAATATCACGCAGGACATGGATGAAATAGATCACGGTCTCTGTATTGAGAGTGGAAACCCCCGCATCCTCGTCTTCGGGGACTTCGTACTCTTCGGGGTCATCATCGACCGAGTCTTCGTCCTCATTGTCCTCGTAGTCTTCTACCTCATCCAGCTCCTCTTCCAGCTCTGGCTCTACCGCTTGTACTGGGTTCTTCTTTCCACGTGGCATACCTATGCTCCTTTGGTACTATGCGTACCGGTTAGGGTTGACAACAAGTAGTCCAGAATGGCCGGTTTCTGTTCTACAGGAAACTGTCCCTTCTCGTAGAAGTAGAGTTGTTGGCCCACATTATCTGCCCAGTATACGTCTGCGAGATTGGGGCTTGCTTGTAAACGTAACCTACGTAGGCCCTCTAACGTTACTTCTACTTCTTCTGTGAACGAAAATCCCTTGTTAAGCAGGAGATGGATACTATCGTGGTGCGCCCTGAGCACATAGTTTCGGGGAGCCGAACCCCATATGGTGTCGTTGCTTGCTCCACTCCACACAATACGAGGAGTTACGCTAAGTTCACCGTATGTACCTGGTGCATTGTCCTGCACTGTATGTCTCATGTACGGCACACGCAGGAACAACTCTCTTGCTGCCTCTTCGATACGTGACAACGTCCACAGCACTGCTTGGGGTACGATACACACGCTCGCCGATGCCCGTGCTTGGTCTGCTTCTTTCTGTAACTGGCGCGCTATGCTCCTATACCGCTCTAACGACCGTGCATGATTGTATCTCCACGATTTCGCCATAGCTACCCCCTATGTTCTAGGATTTCCTGTACTTCTGGTGATAATAGTCTTTCCCAAATTTGTTCTCCTACTTCTTTGATATGCTGCTGCAGAAGTCTCTCGTCTAGTCCACGCTTAGCAGATGCACGAAGTCTTTTCACATCCTGTGTTGCAGATAGTAACAACGATGCATAGTGATCTTTCGCTTTCATCTTACTCCTCCCATGCTACCTTGTCTGTGTTCTTTCGTACCTTTGGTGCTGTTCCCAGAGGTGTACCCGCTTTCGTTGAGCTTTCCCTTTTGGGATCAGGTTCCCGTTTACGTACTCCGGTTCCTGTAGCTGCTGGCGTGGTAACTCTGGCTCGTGGTTTGGAACGAGTAGGCCGCTCCTCATCTTGCTTCCCCTCATCCTGCTCTTCGTACTCTTCCATATCTTCTTCGTCTTCATAGTAGTCGCGTCGCCCTTGACTCCCACGTCGTGGTTCATGATATGTACGATCGTGTCCACCACCTTCCCCTCCCTTAAAGTCACCTACCCCATGAAAGGACAGGAACGCATTCCCGTCAAACTTAGAGGTGTTACACCGTACTGACACAAAGCCCTCACGTGAACTTTCAGCTTCCGCATCGTCGATCATATCGTGCAGCTTCTGCACGTTCATTGAGCCCCGCCACATGCACCCTCCTTTCCCTTCATACAGGGTACCGGCAATGTGGCCTGGTTTCATGGGGCGCGAACCGCGACCGTGCTGTCCTTGCCCACCACGGTTGCGCTGTTGATACTGTTGTCGCTGTGGGTATGGCATACTATCTACTCCTTGCTCCAGTGTGGGCCTTCGATAAACTCCACGTCTAACAATCCTTCTGGAAAATCAGGGGATATTTTTCTGAGAGACTTCGCTTCAGTCATGGCTGACCTGAGCAGCTTCTTCATCTGTGGTACTGTCTTCTTCGGACAATCTGTTATCAGCTCATCATGAACCTCACCTATAACCATAGGTCGCGGAGTGCGCGTAGCAGCACTCCCCCGAGAAAGCCAACAAAAAGAAGCAAAGCGTCCGTAATGCCCACTAAAGTACTCTTCCACTACTGCAGTTGTTAAATCATTTAACGCGCATCCTGTTACATAGGAGGCATGACTCTGGGTCGGCCAATTGGTGCTAAAATTATCTATCTTTCCTTTGTACCGTTCTATCTGCTTTTCATTGTAGCCTTTCGCAACTAAAAGAGATTCATCAAATATCGGTAACTGTAGGTGCGCACCACACCAGGAGTCAGTGTATCCGTGCTCCCATCCAAACGCTTTGCGCCGTTCGATTTCCGTGTGTATCTCAGGATATGCATTGAAGAACTTATCGTAGTCCCTCTGTCCCTCTTTCCAGCTACGTTTAGCAACCTTTCCTCCACCCTCTATCCATTCTCTATAGGTGTACAATCCTGGCTTCATATTATATGTGATGGCCAATACTGTACTCTTTACCTGGCGATAGCGTGGGTCTTTTTTTGATTCAATCTTGTCTCCGAAACACCGCTGAGCTACTCCAATGTATCCCTGTTCCACCATGTCTTGCACGAACTGTGGGCAGTTCGCTTGCCACCCAAAGATACGTGCCTCCAGATTCTTCTCATCTGCTGACAGTATCACTCCGTCGGTGAAACGGGACACTACAGCTTTTCGGGCTCTTGCAGGCCAATTCTGGATAGTAGGTGATGTACTCCTACGGTGTGTCTTTGTGTCCCCTAAGTTATACTCTGCGTTGATATATTCTCCATATGTAAGCGGATTGTCCACATACAATGTCTTGTACTGGTTTAGCTCACGAGCCTCAATGAGCACTGACAACCACGATGGGGGGTTGGGTAACATCTTCACGTTGTCAGCCTTAACACCAAGTCCTGTCTTTGTCCTCTCAAGGTACTGCTCTAACAGAGATGTGGGATACACCTCCTGCAGGGCCCGCAAGAATAGACCGTCATTGGTGAGAAGAAGTGGGTTCTCTATGTTGCGCATAAGGGACACCATTCGCTGGTTAATCCTATTCTCCTCCGCATGGAGGAAGCCTACATCTAGCTTCATGCCTGCGAGTTCAACAAAGAGGAACGCACGCTCTATGTCGAAGTACATGCCCACTACTTCAGGGGACACCAAGCTATCTGTACGCAATACTTCATCTTTAAGATAGTGATACAGACTGTATGCAGCTTCGGTGTCCTTGCCACAATACGTCAGCAAAGTTTGTGAATCCTCCACATCGTGAAGGTCCACAAGGTCCAAACCATACATGCTCCCAAAGTTCTTTAATC
>JACCDR011030089.1_pt1 | contig 20356 bp, 32 predicted proteins | sample 7446431 | NCBI WGS metagenome assembly JACCDR01 (sample SAMN15323443, study PRJNA562643) | freshwater metagenome | isolation source: river surface water | place: USA:Blue River Watershed | collected 2017-08-17 | reverse complement strand
TGTCGCCCGCGAGTACGGGGAAGACAGCGCCGACTTCTGGAGCGAGTGATGAGCCCGCTGTTCATCTTCCTGTGCGGCTTGGTGTCAGGCGTGATCCTGTCGCTGGTCTGCTGCTGGGCACTGGCTGCGTTGGTTGACGAGCCGATGATCTGGAGGCGGCAATGAGGAACATTCAAACCCCGCGCACGTTGGCGCAATGCCAATGGGTAACTGGGTATCAGAGCGCGCAGCCCAAGCCTTCTCGGGTGGCTGACGTGATCCTTGCAACTGTCATCGGCATCTGCTTGGCGGCGGCCCTTGTGAACTGGTTGGCATCATGAATCAAGACTTTACCGACACCATCCCGACCGAGTGGGCCGCAAGCGCGTCCACTGAAATCGGCTGCGATGACGACCGCGTTGAGCCCGGCATGCAGATGATTGGCGTTCTGCTGATGCTGCTTGTGGTCGGCGTCGCTTTGCTGGCCGCATCAATCTAGTTTCCGCCTGCCGTCTATGTCTGGCCCGGACAACGTGGGGACGTTCAGGGTGGCGGCAGGCTCCTACATGGAGAGAGCAATGACCTACATCCGAAATTGGTGGCACGACCTGAAGTTGTCGGTCGGTGTCGGCATCAACCAGTGGCGCTACATCCGCAAGCACCTGCGCCGCGGCGGCAACCCTGACATGGAGTTCTGATGGAACACAAGAACATTGCCGCGGCACTGGTCAAGGCGCAAAAGGCTTTCGGGCCGGCGCTGAAGTCCAGCACGAATCCGCACTTCAAGAGCAAGTACGCAGACCTGGCTGCCTGCGTCGAAGCCGTGATTGACGGCCTGAACGGCGCCGGCATTGCGCTGATCCAGAAGCAGCACCCGCACGACGGCGGCGTGTGCGTTGAGACGATCTTTGTCCATGAGTCTGGCGAGACGTTTTCGGCTGGCATGCTGACCGTTCCAGCTGCCAAGCAAGACCCGCAAGGCTACGGATCGGCTCTGACCTATGCCCGCCGGTACAGCTTGATGGCGGCCTGCGGAATTGCACCTGAAGACGACGACGGCAACGCAGCCAAGGCGCCAAAGAAAGAAGCCACGCGCACCACGCTTGCCAAGTACGTGCAAGCCATTCAAGACCACATCGCCAACGAACGCGACCTAGGCGTCTTGCAGGCTTACGACGAAGCATGGGACCAAGGCGAAGAGTTCGCGGCCAGCGTCTGGAACAGTCTTACCACCACGCAGCGCGAGTACATCACCCGCCTGCAAAACAGCAAGGCAAAGAAAGCAGCATGAGCAAGTACGAACAACGCGACAACACCGGCTCCCTGTTCAAGAACGAGAAGAAGGAAAAGGACACCCATCCCGACTACCGCGGCGAGTGCTTGATTGATGGTGTGGCGTACTACATGGACACTTGGATGAAGACGGCCGACAGCGGGCGCAAGTGGATGAGCTTCAGCTTTAAGCCGAAGCAGGCCCAGCCAGCACCGCCGCCGCAGCGCCAAAAGGATGAGGCGTACCGCGCCAGGCAGCCGGCCAAGGCAGACGACTTCAGCGACGACGTGCCGTTTTGAAGGGCAATCATGCAGGCAGAAATTACCAAGCTGACGCCAGAGTTGGCGGCTGAGTTTCTCAAGTACAACACCCAGAACCGCGCTCTTTCGAGAAGCAAGGTCAAAGAATATGCCGATGCCATCAAACGCAATGAGTGGCTGCTGAACGGCGAGACGATCATCTTCAAGAAAGACGGCACGATGGCCAACGGCCAGCACCGATGCCACGCCGTTATCTTGGCCGGAAAACCGATTGATGTCTTGGTTTTCAAAGGTGCGGACAATGATTCGTTCAAGACCATAGACCGCGCGAAGCAACGCTCGATTGGCGAGGTGCTTCAAGTCGCCGGAGAAAAAAACGGTTCAAAGATTGCAGCAGCAGCCAAGGCTTACTTGCAGATCACGACGAGGCAACTTGTGCGAATTCTGACAGCGACTGAGGCGCTCAAGATCATTGAACAAACGCCACAGCTTCGTTACTGGACAAACAATTTTGCTGGCAGCAAACGACTTCAAAAGTTGTTTACGTCAACCCTAGCTGGCGCGCTTTGTGCTGGCGCCGAAGTGTACGGATCTGATGTCATGCTTGGCTTTATGAACAAGCTGGACAGCGGCGAAAACCTATTTGATGGCGACCCCGCGCTGGCCCTTCGGGAAAAGTTCATTGAACGCAAGCGTGGCCAAGTGTTTTCAAGTGACTATTGCATTGCGCTGTACGTCAAAGCAATAGCCGCACACGGCACCGGGAAGAAGATTCGGACCCTTCGCATGCTCCCAACCGAATCCGTTGTTCCGGCTCTGAAGTGATGTTACCCAAGGCGCCACAGCATCACAGCGAAGCCTGGCGTCGGGCCGTCGCGTCGCTTCCATGCGCATGCTGTATGCGCGTTGGAAGTACGCAGGCAGCGCACCCAAACCACCGGGGCAAGGGCATGGGAATGAAGGCGCCGGACTGCTGGACGGTTCCGTTGTGCGTCGAGTGCCACCGAGAGTTTGACCAAGGTAGCAAGTGGGGAAAGATTCAGAAGCGCGAAATGATGGACGCCTGGATCATCAATACAGTTTTGCAGTTAGCCTCAAAAGGTCTGATTGAGCCATGCCAAAAAACGTGACGCACGGATTCTCAAGACGAGGGCGCGTGCAGCCCGAGTACACGGCATGGTCTCAAATGAGAGCTAGGTGTTTAAACAAGATGGCCACTGTTTACAGGCACTATGGCGGAAGAGGCATCCAAGTGTGCGAGCGGTGGGCATCGTTTGAAGCGTTTTTTTCAGACATGGGCCAAAAGCCATCAGCCGCACACACGTTGGACCGCATAGACCCGAACGGCAACTATGAGCCATCTAACTGCCGTTGGGCAACTTGGAAGCAACAGCAGCAGAACAGGCGGAACAACCGGATCGTTACGTACAAAGGTCTAACCGCGTCACTTGCTGAAATCTGCGACGTGAACGGCCTTAGCTACAAGACTGTCCACGCCAGGCTAGCAAAAGGCTTTCCGCTTGACGTTGCAATGATGCCTGCGGATTTGAGGGCCGCTCGCAAAGGACTCGTGAAACCGTGATTGACCCGCTGAAGTGCGTCGAGTTCATCCAGGCCAATGCCGCAAAGTTTGCCAAGGCAAAGGCCGAGCGGATCTACATCGAAGAAAGCCTTAGGAGCATCAAGGCGCTTGCAATGCAACATCACGCCGACAAGCCGGTCAACGCACAAGAGCGCGAGGCTTACGCATCAGAAGCGTACAGGGTCGCTTTGGACGGCCTAAAGGTCGCAGTTGAGACAGAAGAGGCCCTGCGCTGGAAGATGGTGGCCGCGCAAGCAAAGGTAGAAGTTTGGCGGACGATGAGTGCCAACGACAGGCGGCTTGACAGGAGCGCAGCATGAATGCGTACATCGTGAAGACAGAGCCTAAGCATGTCCGCTGGATCAAGTTTGGCGGCGTGTGGCTTGAAGTAGGCATTGACTGCCTTGAGCCTGACGAGCGCGGCGTTGTCGTTCATCCTGACAACTGCTGGGTTGACTGCATCAAGATCGGCGGCGTTTGGTGGAGTGCAATTGATGTACTGAGTGCCAGCATGAAGCAGTGTCTTGATGAGTCGCTGCAAAGCATGATTGCTGATGAACATCGGATTGCGGCCTAGCGCAGAGCTAACCAGCCCGCCACGCGAGGACAACCGATGAACGAACACGACACCAAGGCGCCCGACAGCCCAGCCGTTGCGGGTCTGGTTGAGCGCACAGTTAGGCGTCACCAACTGGACGTGGTGTGCCTGTACTCCGACGACTGCAAGACGCTGATGAGCAAGGGGCACCACGACCCGGCCGCGTTTATGGCGGAGGTCGAGGCGTGGAATGGCGGCCCGGTGACAGGGTGGGGAAAGGTGCGCCACGGCTGGCACAGAAGCGTGCCGAGCAATGGCGAGTACCGCATGCTGATGCACCCGGCTAAGCCGCACGCGCGGGGCGCCTACCCCACGACAACCATCGTTGACGACCCCAGCTATGACCATGACGCCTAACGCAGAGCTAACCGGCCAACCGGAGGCGTAGCCGTAGGGCGGTCCGGTTGACTGACAGTTAGGCTGGCGTTAGACGCAACAGAAAGGGCAGACGATGAACAACCCGATAACGCAACGCTGCACCAAATGCGGCGCCGACTGGTGGGACACCCATGTGTGTCCGAAGCAGGCGCTGAAGGACGGCAGAACGCTGGAAGAGTGGCTTACAGCCACCAAGGTTGCGCTGCCGTCTCCGATGGCTGACGACGGATGGCCGAAGCTGGCAAAGCCGGCCCGCGTTGGCAATGGGACGTTTGGCGTTGGCGTGAGCAGCCGCCTTGTGGTTGAGGCTGCGCAGCGGGCGCACGAGTACCAACAAGAAGAAGGCGCCAGGACGCCAGAGCAGGCCAGAGAAGCGGAGCGCAACAGGCGCTCCCTGTGGGACATGATCAATGGACGGCTTGAAGCCTAACGCTAGGTTAACCGGGCCGTAAGGCTCCGGTTGAACCGTTAGTTAGGCATCGCACCTGCCGAACGGAGTGGAAAGAATGACCGCACTGCAATGGCTTAACTCGCTGCGGCCGGCGCTGCCGCTAAGCATCGAGAACCCGCCGACCAAAGAAAACCCGGCCCAACCGATGAGCAATGGCGAACTGAAGCGGCACATGCAGCAAGGCGGCGTACTGGTGAACGGCGAACGCATTGCGCCGGATGAGTTGATTGATTTCCCGGTGTTCTCGCTGGTCTTCTTTCCGAAGTCAGCAAAGCACCGGACAACGCTGGTGTGATGCTTAACGCAGCGTTAACCGGGAGCCAACCGACGTGAACACCGAACAGCAAACCCCGGGGGCCGTTGGCTCTCCGGTTGAACAACCAGTTAGGCGTCTCGCGTGCAGCGTGCCGCCTGAACTGCGCGTGCCGCTGCGCGAGTTGGTGGCCCTGAAGCTGGACATGGAGCGCTGGACAGAGCGCATGAAAGTGCCGCCGTGCGCGGAGTGCGGCGCCGAGACGCCAGAACAGGCTGAGACGATGTGCCACTGCGGAGGCGACAAAGACGATTGCCACGGGTGCCGCCTGTGGCCTGACGCCTAACGACTAGGTTGAACGAGGCGCGAGCCCCAGTAGCCGGAGCGCGCGGAATGCCGGGCGCCTCCGTTCGAACCGCCAGTTCGGCTGGTGGAAGGCGCAACAGAAAGGACTGTATGAAGACCGAACGATTCCACCTCGGCGCCGTGCTGAGCATGACCACCGGCAAGCTGCTGTGCCAGATGGAAGACATCTACCGCATCGCGCAGCACCTGGCCGGAGGGCCCGTCTGGACGCATCAGCTCGGGCGCGTGATGACGGAAAGTAAGCCGCACCTGCTGGAGCAGTTCCCGGCGCTGGCGAGCGTGACCGGCGAGGAGGTGACGCCCGACAACTTTGCGGCCTGGCTCTACGAGCGAGTGACCGAGCACGGTGAATGGTTTGAGGTGGCGGCCATGCCGGCAGATGCACACCAGAGCATCGACCCGCTGAGCGAGCTGGCCGAGAAGGTGCACCCTGACCGCATCGTCACGGTGTCCACCTAAAGCCGAACGCAGAGCTAACCGGGGGAAGCGGCTTGCCGCTGACCTCCGGTTGAGCGACCAGTTAGCCGGCACAAGATACCGCTTGCGTGACATGTCACGATGTGCCATGATGCAGCTACTGCGGCACGGTGCCGCGAGGAGCATACGATGAACGCAACTTACACAGCGCGCGAGTTCCTGGAACTGGCGCGAGACGCAGCAGCAGAGGCCGACCGGGCTGTTGAGCGCTGCCGCCTGCTTGTGGCTGCGGCGCAGGAACAAGAAGCAAAGGCCCGCGCTGCCGCAAATGAGGCGCACCGTCGAGTGGCGCGCATCGAGGCCGAATCTTGAGCCCAGCCAAGACAGCGGCCGAGCGCAAGGCCGATGAGCGCACCCGGCACCGAGACGCTGGCCGGGTGCCAGTGCAAGTTTGGGTGCGGCCCGATTACGTGGCCGAAGTGCGAGCACTGGAAGCCAAGCTACAGCGCCGCGAACGCCGCAAGGCTGGAACTGCCGGCTAACGCTAGGTTAACCGGGCCACAACGCGAGGACCACCATGATTGAAGACACCACTGCGCCAGCGACCAGCGAGCCCGTTGGGGCTCCGGTTCAACCGTCAGTTAGGCGCGTTGACGATGACGACGACATGGGAGCGTACTGGCGCGATGTGAAGGCAGCAAGGCAAGCCAAGCGCGCAGACAACCGGAAGAGTTCGCCTGAACTGCTGCAAGAGGCCAGCATTCAGTACACCACAAAGAACGGTGGAGCGCACTTGATCGTTAGAACAGATGGCGGCCATGTGGTGGACTTTTGGCCTGGCACTGGCTTGTGGATCATGCGCGGCTCGACTCAGCGACACGGCGGCGTGCGCAAGCTAATCAAGTTCTGCAAGCCGCAAGCGCCTAACGCAGAGTTAACTGGGAGACGCCCGACATGAGCAACGAACACCAAAGCGGGGAGCCGGCGGCTCTCCAGTTGAACGACGGGTTAGGCGCCACTGGTGGCGACCCTACGGACATTCACAGCGCGTTCAACGCCTGCATGTATCAGCGCCACTGCAAGCGCATGGAGAGCCTTGCTGTACTGATGGGCGCCGGCATCCCTGAGCGTTGCAAGAAGGCGGCAGACCTGGACGGGAACACGGGCCTGTTCGGGTGGAAGTTCGACGGGCTGCAGGTCACAGTATTCATGGAGGATGACGGGGAATGGCACCCGAAGTTCAGCATGCACCGAGACTGGCTGCTTGACCTGCAGCGCGCGGCAGCTACCGCGCGTGGCGCCTAACGCAGAGTTGAGGGGCCGCCCCGCCAGGGGCGGTCCCGCTCCAACGCCGAGTTAGATGCGCGCTGGCGAACTTTACATTTGTGGCGCACATAAACGCTTGACCGCGCCGAGTTGATGGCGTACATTAACACCACTGCAGCAAGACGCAGCAGCAACTAACCGGAGAGCAACATGAACAAGCCGAACCGCAAGAACTTCAGGGGCATCGCCATCAACGCTGCCGGCGCGCAGATCGGCGCGATTTACGCAGAAGGCGGCGCCTACGTTGTTTACGGCTGGAAAGACAGCGGCGGCTTTAGCGGCGAAAAGAGCGCCCCGCTGGCCGCTGACAAGTTCTCGTTTCTTTGCCGGTTCGACAACGGCTTCCAAATCGAAAAGCACTATCGGGTGGCGGCATGAACGACAAGAAGAAGCCAGGCCGCCCGGCCCTGCCGACCGAGCTGAAGCGCACCGCGCGCATCAGCGTGCGGACATACCCCGACATTGCGGAGAAGGTGGCGCGCAACGGCACCGAGTGGCTGGAGGCGCTGATACGGAAGGCCAAAGATGCGCCAAGCATCTAACGTGGCGGTAACCGGCCAGACACGCGATGACAAAGGACAGACCAATGAACAAGCCGAATGACGCCCGCAGCGGTGCCGTGGCTGGTCCGGTTGACCAGCTAGTTAGGCCGCTCGCTAGCGGGTCGCGGCGCGCGGTGTTTGCGTGCCCGGAAGGTGGCGAAGCGGTTATGGAGTTTCCGACGCCGCTGACATTGGACACGCTGGAGATGCTGGCCGAACTGGCCGCGCTGATGTTCAGGGGCATGAAGCGCGACGCAGAGACGCGAGACGCCCAGCAGATGGCCGACGCCGAGTATCAAAGCTGGTTTGCGGCCTAACGTGTTCTAGGCGTTCTTAGCCAAAAACCTGCCCAACATTTAAGCAATGCCACGCCACTACCGCTTGATGTCGTCAGCAGCGCGAGACGCCAGAGCAGAGGCGTTGACCGCTGCCGGTGTACCCGTCCGCGTCGATGAAGACTTCCGCACGGCATGCGCCATTGACCTGCGCGGATCTGGCGGGCCTCTGTACACGCTAGAGCCGAGGCGCGGTTACGTGGCATGGCGCGTTGTGGCTGACGGCAAGGTTGTGTTCTGCGCGTCGCTGAAGCAGTGCTTGCACTGGGTTGCGGATCAGCAGGCAAGGTGTTCGGCCATGAGGAATTGGCGATGATGACAATCGAAGAACTGGCATCAAGTCTGCGGATCAGCACCCGCCAGGTGCAGCGGCTGCAAGCCAGCGGCCTGCCGTACACCCCCGTAGGGACCAAAGGCAAGCGTTACGACCTGCAAGCGTGCAGGATCTGGCTACAGGAGCACTACAAATGCCAATCAAGCCATACAAAGGCGGGTGGGATGTCTCGGTCTGCGTCAACTACCAAAGAGTACACAGACGCCTGCCGAAAGGTACAACTTCGCGTGATGCCCGCGCCTTAGAGGCCGAGCTAGTTTCTGCCCTGTCGAAGCGAGATCCATCAATCCCGGGCGACCCGCGGCTTACTGACCTGATGGCCGGCTACATGAAGCACGCGGAAACGCTCAAAGGGCCGAAGCCCGCCAAGTACGCGGCCCTACGTATTGGCCGATGGGTGGAGGGCAAGAGAGCATCAGAAGCCCGCTTTGTCGCCGCCAAGATCATTGCCAACATGACGGGTCACTACAAGCCGGCGACCATCAACAAGAGTCTCGGAACGCTGAAGAAGGCCCTTCGGCTGGCCTACATGAAAGGCGACGCCCCGCAAAACTACGGTGACGCCATCAAGTTGCTTCCAGAGAACAACCAGCGCAACGTGACGATGACGCTGGAACAAGTCAAGAAGCTGGCCGACTGCGCCAGCGAGAACGTCAGGGCCTCCATCTGGATCAGCCTTTACACCGGCATGAGGCGCGGTGAGATTTGCTCAATCCAGCCAGAGAACATCGGGGATGAGTACATCACGCTGGAATCCGGCATGACCAAGACGAAGAAGATCCGGCTTGTGCCGATCATCCCGCCGCTTCGGCCATGGCTGGCTTACCTGCCATTGAAGATCGGAGCGAAAGGCATTGAAGGCGGTTTCAGGGACGCCCGCAAGGCCGCCGGGATGGCCGTTACCTTCCACGACCTTAGAAGGTCATGCGCCACCATCATGCTTGCCAACGGGGTTGAGATGGAGGTGATCTCCAAGCTGCTGGGCCACTCTTCGACGCGGGTGACGGAGGCCCGTTACGCCCACCTGCAGATGGACAGGGTACGTGACGGGCTTACAAAAGCGTTTGAGGGATTGAGTGTGAAACGATTGGCGTAATTGAGTATATAATTTGCACATGGCTTCAATCATTGCATGTGGCGGCAAATTTAGGGCTTCAATTTGCGTGAATCGAAAGCGATACACGAAAGTCTTTAGGCTTAAAGAAGAAGCCGAAAGATGGGCGGCAGCAAAGGAAAGTGGCCTGCGATCTGAGGCAGACAAAAGAAGAACAACTCATTCAGAAGTCCTTTCAAAGATGCTTTCACCAAGGCTTTTGGCGGCGCTTGAAAAGACTGCGTATACGCATTCAGAAATTGTTTCAGCTGCAATTCCGTGCAGCCCGCCAAGCGGGATCTATTTTTTGATCTTTAGCGGAGAGGTTGTTTACGTTGGGCAATCGGTTGACATATTTGCGCGGATTGGTTCACATCTAAGGGAGTGCCGAGTGCGCCCGTGGTTTGACTCGTTCTCGTACATGCTGGCCGACAAGTCTCGGCTTGACGACCTTGAGGAATGGTACTCGGCGGCCCTCGTCCCAAAGTTCAACAAGTTCATTGGCCCAACTCGCAGGCGCGGGAAGATTCCCACCACCAGTTACACCAAGGGCCAAAACGTCATAGGTAAAGATGCTGCCGTGGTGGGCTAGCCGTCGCCTCCTGTCACCTATAGTGCTGACAGCCAGTTGCAGACGTTTTCAGCCTTAGTCCGACAGGAATTCGCACAGGATTTGCACACGCAAAGGACGCTCATGCCTCAGATCTACCACCCCGACAAGATGCCGCCGCTGCCTGAGCCTGACGGAACGGCGGAAACAGAACACAAGCCAATCCCGGGCGGCTATCAATACGGCTATGTTGACGCTTGGTCGGAGCCGCTTGTGCGTGCCTATGCCGCCGAGCAAGTGGCCGCAGAACGGGAGCGGCTACGCGCTACGCTGATGGAAATGCACGAGCGCGACAAGCACAGGCACAACTACTGGGCGTGCCTTGCGGTTGAGTTGTTTGGGCCGCATCAAACAGAGGCTTTACAACCCCGTGATGAGTCGCCGCGAACTGCTCAGCCCGAGCCCTCTCGCAGAACAGCGCCTTGAACTGCTGCTGTTCGCCATATAGGACCATCCAGGCTGCGGGGGTCACGATGGCGTCCGGTTGCGACTGGTTGTCTGCCCGTAGTAGTAGCCGACCAAGCCGCCAACAATGGCGCTGATCAGGCTGCCAGCTAGCCCTGCCCTTACGTCATCAGACCAGCTGGCCGTGCCAATCATCCCGATGAGCGACAGCACCAGAAGGTAGACCAGAGGCAAGAGGAACAAGGCAATCCAGAAGCTAGGGCTTTTCAGGATAGAGCCGTCAGCCATCGCGGCATCTGCCTTGCGCGCACCGTCAACACCGCCGCCGCCGCCTTCGGTGATCTGATACCAAACCGACTCGACGGCCTTGTCTGCCGCTGCCTTGGCAGTTGGGTCGCTTTGAACCTTCTCGACGGCCTCTTGTGCGTTGGCTGCCCCGACAGCGCTTGTCACCGCGTCGATGACCACCTCGGCCGCCTTCACGTTGCGTTGCGCGACTTCGCTGCCGCCAAACATGCCGCCGAGCTTGGGGATCATCTTGGCAAGCTCGATCACCGCGGGGATCACAAAGGGAGCCATTTCGGACCTTTCCTCTTGCGGACCAAAAGTGCCGCCGTATCGTTGATACACCTCTAGCGCGCGATCCATGGTCAGCGTTGGCTGGCCGTAGGGAGAGCCTGGCAGGCTGGCCCATTCCTTTGCGCATTTTTGAAGGGCTTCTTTGATCCTGCCGGCCGTCACGTCGTCTAGCGCTTTGCGCCTGCGGATCAGGAACACCGCGGCCTTGTCTTGCGACTCAGGCGAGAAATCAGGTAGTCCAAGACTGGATTTGCACTCGTCCCAAGTCCGAGACAGGAACTGGTAAGCCCCTGCCGCCGTGCTGTTGACGTTCAGCGACGGGATGAACACCATCTGTCGCGGATGGTCGCTGAAGTCGTGGAACCTGCCGCCGCCGACGATCATGCGATAGGCTTCATCCGTCTGGGATGACTCGCCCTCGCGGATGACACGAAGGAAGGCGGCAAGGTTGCTCATTTGGTCAGCCACTCCCAAGACGACAGCGCCCAGCCCTTCAAGATGCCGATGGACACGCCAGCAGCAACCAGCGTCGGCGCCGCCCACTTGGCAAGCCTGCCGCCGGTCTTTGCCGTGATCACCACGTCTCGAAGGTCGCGGGTGGCTTCCAGAATCTCTTTTGTGGTCTTGGTGTTGCCCGCCAGGTCGTCGCGGATGGCCTGAAGGTTGTCCTTGTTCTCTTTGATCTGCTGGTCTTGGTTCAGCAGCGTGACCGCAATTTCATCCAGCCGCTGGGTCTGCTCTTTGCGATGGATGTCCGCCCGCCGTTGACTGACCGTGATTTCGGCCATCTGCTCGACAAGCTGGACGTGACCTGAGGCAATCATCCGCTGTCCTGCTTCGATGGCGTTCACGCGGTCTTGCAGTTCGCCCCATGCGGAATCACTGACCGGCATCATTTGAACCTTTGGTACAAGCCTTCCCCGATCCCCAGGAGCCCTTGGCCCATCTGAGACATGGACGGGGCAGACCGTGAATTGGTCAGCCCGCCGAGCTTGGCAAGTTGGTAAGCAGGGGTAGCCACCAGCAGGGACAGCGCCATCAGCGGGTTGTCGGCCACCGTCTCGCGGGCATAGGCGCGGTGCTCACGCCCTGCAAGCAGGGCGTGCGTAGCAGGATCGGTGGCAAGCTTGCGGCGGCGCAGCAATTCCACGTGATCTGCACTGTCGATGTTGTCGAGTAACCCCATGTGCTAGCCTCTTTCGATGGATGCCCTGATCGGAGCGGCTGTCGTCGGCTTCATATCGCCAATCTTCTGGCTGCTTGCCAGGGCGGTTGTGCTGTGGGCGCTTCGGCTCATGTTCAAAGATCCTGACTGGTGGGCCAATGCGCCGCTGTCATCGGTTATTGCGCGCCTAGCAAGTTCTGCAGCAGCGGCAGGCCGGCGGGCTGTCCAAGTCGTCCGGTCAAAGTAAGGCCCGTGTCGCCAAGGTTCAGCAGGCCGTCAGACAGGTACTTCTGAGCCGGACGCGACGTGTAGACCGACTGCGCCGCCTTGTTGGCCGCCATCATCGGAAGGCCAGTCAGCGGGTTGCCGTACAGCATCTGGTTGACCAATTGGCCGCTGTTCGGGTTCTGGGCTGACTTGATTGACTCGCCGACACGGCCAATGTCCGCAAGCGGGCCTTTCATGCCGCCGGTCCTAAAGGCATCGCCACCTGATCGCAGGGCGCCAGCCAAGCGAGCCGCCGACACGTTGCCGCCTTCAGAAACGTTTGATTTCGTCAGCGCCTTGTAGGCCGCCCACTGCGTGCGGGCGATGTCCCATGCCTTCTGATCTTCCGCGCTCAGGCTTGCCTTTGCGGCATCGTCCAAAGCGTTGCGGATGGTCTTGAGGGCCTGCCCATAGGTGGCGTCGCCAGCCTTGAAGGCAGACTGCGCGTCGTTGCTTAGGGCGGTGCGGATTTCCTTGTAGGCCGTGCCGTCAAGTTTTCCTTTGGCGGCCAGTTCAAGCCCTTTGTCCACAAGGCTATCAATTGGCTTGCTCTTGAACGAACCACGTGCCGCGTTGGCCGCATCCACCTTCACCAAGGCATCAAGGAAGTCTTGCCCCAACTTCGGATTGGTGACTTGCCCAAGTCGTTCAAACTCTGAGCCAATCGCCGCCTTTGCGGCAGCAAACACGCCTTCACCAAGGTTGTCTGACTGCTGACCCATGGCCTTGGCCGCCGCTGTGTTCATGGCCGTTTGGTTGGCCGCAGTCTTGGCTTGCATCGCGCCAGAAGAGCCCGGGGAACGAGAAAGGTAGTTCTCGAAGTTCATCAGTGCGGGGTTTTGCGACTTTTGGCCCGCAGTCAAATTCATGCCCAGCCGTTCGGCGGCTTGCAATGCTTCTGGAGCCACGCCGCTGACGCCAGCGTTTGGGCTCAACAGCCGGCCAGCACCAAGCCCGAGGCCGCCACCGATAACGCCGCCAACAGCACCAACGCCGCCAGACCTCAGGCGATCTTCCAAGTCACCATAGGAAGCAAGGCCGGGGATGGAACCAGCAAGGCCGGATTTGGCAAGGAATGCCGCCGTACTGCCTGCGCTGCCAAGCGGGACGGCCATTGCCGGGATCGCCTCGCCGATGCCGGTTGCAATTGGGTTGGCCGCCTTGAGCGGCGCATATGCCCTGTCGTTGTCGGCCTGCTCTTGAGCCATCTTGGCAAGGGTTGCTTGATCGCCGGTTGCCTTGTTGTAAAGCTGGCGCACGCCCTGAATCATCTTGTCCGTTGTCCGGCCGGCCGCGATCAAGCCAGCTCCCATCGGGCCAATGCCATCTGCCGGGCTTGGCGCCTTCTGTGGCGTGATCTTCTTGATGGCCTGAACAATGGATTCATCGGACATGCCGTCAGGGAATTCAACTTGCCCGACGCCCGGGACTTCGATGATTTGCGGCATTACTCAAGCCTCCCGGTTGCCGGGTTGTACCGACGCACCCTGTTAGGCGCCGCCGCTGGCTCATATGCCGGCGGGGTCTCTACTTGGTAGAACGGCAGCAGCGGGGCTGCGTCTTTCATCTGCCCAAGCGCGCGCACGTTGGACTGATGCGACGTGATCTTGGATCGCGCCGTCTTTTCCATTGCGTCTGCCAGCAGCCTGATTTCGCCCGTGGTGAGCGAATCAATGTCACCCGTCGAAGCCCGGCGGATGATGTCGCGTTCGGCCTCGGTAATCTGGCCTTGGCCCTTCATCTGCTCGGCTGCGCTCAATTCGGCCTTTGCGAGCGACTGGATCACGGTGCGGGTGTTGCCCAGCACCTCGGCTGCGTCTTTGCCGCCGACTCCCAGCGTCTGCCCCAACTGCAATCCAGCAACGCGGAACTTTGCCCCCGGGCCGGCAACCACTTTCCCCGAGTCAATGGCCGACTTGAGTGTCTGCGCAGTGCCAATGGCCTGAGTTGCCGCGCGAGCTTGAGAAAGGCTAGTGTCGATCTGCTCGCCCAACTTGCTGGCAACAGATGTCAGGAACGGCTTTTCAGTGTTGACGCTGACGTTTGTCGCAGACGCCCGCTTGCGCGCGGTGTCCCATTGCTCAAACGTGCCCTTGTACCCCTGACTGACGGCAAACTGATATTCCTTGATCGCGCCCGGCGTCGAGTCTTCCTTGGGATTGGTGATCAGCGTCCTGTACGTGCGCGGGTCAATCAGCGACTCGCCCGCGCCGAGCTTCATCGGCGTGGTGTCCTTGCGCTGCGCGTTGATGTAGTCCATCGGCTTGATCTGCCCTAGCCGCATGGCCTCAAATTGCAGTTGCTGCATTGGGTCCACGGGCTTCATCTGCGCCGCGTTGGCAACAGTCGGGCCGCCACCGCCAGCAAGCGCAGCCTGTGATGCGTCCATCTGAGGCGAACTGATCATGCCGCGGAACTTGTCTTCGTTCTCGCGCATGCGCTTCTGCTCTGCGGCCTGAGCCAGCAACTGCTGCATCTGCAACTGCTGCATCTGCTGCCGCATCTTGCGGTCTTCGGCTTCGCTCCTGCGCGCCTGGTCTTGCTGCATCGCCCCGTACAGCCGCTGTCCGAAGCTCATCGGAGTGGCAGACGGGCCAGCAGCGGCAAGTAGGCCCAAGGCCATCTGGCCTTCGTCGGATTGAAGTGCGTCGAGAAGTCCCATTACAGCCCCTGTCCGTTGCGTTCAAGAATCTTCAGCAGGCCCTCTTCGCCCGGGAAGACTACAAAGTTGCTTGTGCCTGTACCTGCGCCGCGTGAGCCGCCGTCTAGGTAGCGCACGCCCGGGATACCTGCATCGCGCAGCCGCTCAGATCCTTTGCGTCCTTCAAGGCCCATACGCTGAAGCGCTTGCACAAGTTGCTGGCCCGTTGGGTCGTCCGGCATGTTTCCAAGATTCCACCGATGCGAACCAACTTCATTGGCAAGGCTTCGCGGCACCGCCTGCTGACTCAGCGGCTTATCCCAATCCAGCATCTTTGCGATTGCGTTGTCGGGGAGGTCTACTTTGTAGAGGTGAGACTGAGCATCGACAACGCTCTTAGCTTGCGCGATGGCGGCGTCCAGTTCCTTGGGCGCAAAGTCCTTTGCATATGCTTGCCGCGCCAAACGCTCGCCTTCACTGCCTCGCGCAGCGATCAACGTAGACATGGCCTTTACTGGCCCGTCTGGAATGTCAAACTTTGAGAGCGCGCCGCGATACGACGATGCGGTTCCGGGAGACTCAGCGAAGTACAGCCCATGCCCGTAAGCCTGAGCACCCTCGCCCGTGCCGATCTTGCTGCTGTCGAACTTGTCGAACTTGTGCGGGCTGCCATGCCAAACGATGGCGCCCTTGTCGTTGCGCAGCAGGCTAGGTGCTGCCGCGTTGTCTGCAACCTGTAGCAGCCCCTTCGCAATCTGCGGGGCCTTTGCTGCGGCCACTGTCGGAGACAGTAGCCCCACGGTTTCGCCCGCAAGGCTTGCCGCTGACTGTTGAACGGGCCGGGTCAGGCCGCGCTTTTCCATCCACGCAGATGAGCCGGCAGCATCCTCGGGGACGGGGACGCCCGCCTTGCGAAGCAGCCACGCCAAGCCATCCACCGGGCCAGATACCGTTGACGCCGCACTATTCGACGCGGCTTGCAGGAAGTCGAGCAAACCAGCCACGTCAGCCCCCGAAACGTCCGTATGACTGCGGGCTCCACTCTTGCGCTGTCGGGTTGAAGCTCGACCCGATCAGCCCGCGAGGCTGGCCCCGGACAAACTGGTTTTGGCCGCTTGCGTTGGCTTGCGCGCCACTCAGCAAGCCGCCAGCGTTGCGGTTCACCAGATCCAGCAAGCCAGCGTAGTTGTTGTAGCCGGCCTTCTGCGCGTCGTTAAACGGCTGCTGCGCGTACTGCTGCTGCAGTGCAGGCAACTGGTCAATGAGCCCCTTCAGCATCGGCTGCGCAGGCGCCCACGGGTCACGGCTGGTGGTTTGCTGCTGGTCTTTGGATGACAGCGCACCAGCGGCAGCACCAAGCACGCCACCAAGGTTTAGGCCACTGCTCGCGGTCTTGGCTGCATCGGCCATGTTTGACAGCGTGCTGGCCGTGGAACCGGCAGAACCAACCGAACCAGCCGAGCCAAGCGAACCCAGCGAGCCAGCAGAGCCCGCCGCAGACCCAAGCATGCCGAGCCCGCCGCCACCTGCCGCCGACATGATCCCGGCATCTGCCAGCGTTGTGCCGAGTGCGCTCGTGCCGCCACTGGTCAGCGCAGATCCGCCAACAAGCGTGCCAGCGTCAGCGCCGTACCCGCCACCGGCCAACAGCGCGTCGAGAGCGCTTCCGCCTGCCGCCTCGCCAGCGCCTGCGCCGGCCGCCGCAGCGCCCTCACCCAGCCCGGCCAGCGCGTTGCCGCCGTAGTAGCCAGCCGCAGCCGTGGCAAGAAACTTCAGCGTAGACAGGGCGTCACTGTCGCCGCTGCCTGCGCCTCGGTACGTGCCATCCTTGTTCCACGTGTTCCACTTGTTAGTGGTCCAGCCGTCTTTGCTGGTGCCGCCGTAGATGACATCCTCAAAGGCGTTTGGGTTCTGCTGGTCGGCCGATAGGTTTGGGTCCCAAATGGCATTGCCGCGACCAAGCATGTACTCGTCAACGGGCTCACCACGGAGGATGCGCGCCAACAGTTCGGGGTCAATGTTTTGCATATCAGCCGCCAATCCGTGAGCCAAGTTGATAGCCGCCCAAAGCCCCCAACCACGGGTTGCCTTGGAGGTTCTGAGACTGCGAGCCGCCCAAGCCGCCCAACTGGGTGCCGATGTTGGCGAACTGCGAGTAGTAGTTCAGCGGGGTGTTCTGGATCGTCGTCGCGTTGTTCACGCCCTGCTGATTCCAGCCCATCATTCGGTCAATCAGGTTCATCTGGTTGAGCTGCCCCTGATTCATCCAGTTTTGATTGGCGTTGTATACGTTCAGGTCCATCGCATCATTGGCTAGGCCGTAGTTGCGATCGGTGTTGAACTGGTTGCCGTACAGGTTTGCCAACTGACCCGCGATGTTGTTTGATGTCTCGCCAATTGCCAGCCCTTCAGCGATGCCCTGCCGTGAGCCGCCGTAGCCACCCGCAGCGACAGCCCCGCGGCCGATGCCGGGGAGGATGTTGCGCTGCAGGTTGTTGGTGACCTGCCGCGTGATGTCCTGGCCCATCTGCTGCATGTACGGGTTCTGCTGGCCGGGCGGGCGGCTATTCGGTTGATACGGGTTCGGAGGCGGCTGCGTGCCGGGTTGCGGCATCGACGGAGGCGGGCCGCCTGCGCCTGGCATCGTGGGCGGCTGCTGCGGCTGTCCAGGCATGGACAAGCCTTGCTGCTGAATCCACTTTTGCGAGGTGCCTGCGTCGTAGCCCATGGCCTTATCGACCTGATCAGCGCCAACGCCGTATTGCTGGGCGTAGGAGTACATCGCATAAGGGTTGTTAGCGATGCCCTTATCAGTGACGAATTGCTTGATCTGGTCTGGTGTGTATGCCATGTGTCACCCGTCTGGAAATGCTGCGGTCGGAGGCGTGAAAGCGGCCGTGTATCGGGCCTTGCCCTTGGTGATGCGGATGTCGTCAAGCCGGCCGTTGTATGGCTTGTCGCTCGTGTAGTTCACGCCGCCAATCGTCAGTTCGGTGTTTGGGTCAGTGCCCATCGATCCGGTGATTGAGCCGGAATACTCTTGGACGCCATCAAAGAAGATCCGCAGCGTGTTTGACTCTCGCGTGATGGCGACGTGCCTGTATGACGAGCCAATGCCGTTTGTGCTGTTGGTTGTCTTGGCAGAGAAGTTAGTAGATCCGCCCGTCGTGTAATAGAACGTCAGGCGGTTGTTGATGTCTACGGTGGACAGCCAAAGGAAGCCCTGCCCCGGCAGGTTCGACCACGCGCCAATCAGCGGTTCTTCAAACGCGACGCCGTTCCATGTGTAATGCCCGTGCCAGAACTCAACAGTGAAATCGCCGCTGCCGAACTGCCAATCTGCCGATGCGCCTGCGGACAAGTAACCAGCCGAGCCGTCGAACAAAAGCGCACCACTGCCAAACTTGACGTTTGACGTGTTGATTGCGGGCGTTCCAGTGGCAGTGATCGTGTGATTGCTGCCGCTGGTGTCAAGGATCGTGCCGCCGTTTGACCCGTCGCCGTGCAGCAGCAACACAACCTTGTCCCAGTCGGGATCAAGGGTTCCACTAAAGCCTGGATAGGCGACGTAGATCATTGCGCCGCCCTTGTGAAGAACAACGTTATCTTTACGCCAGCGCCTGCAATGGTAGAGCCCACCTGATCGAAGTCGATGGTCACTTCGTCGTCAATGGCAAAGCTCGAAACGCTGATGACGGCAGGCGTGGCCGCGGTGTAGCTGGTCTTCTCGCCGGCATCAACGGATAGCTTGGTACTCAGAACGGTCGTTCCGTTCTTGTTGATGTCGAAGACCGCAGTCGAGCCCGTTGGAGCCGTGGTCATCGTTGCTTTCACAGCGACCAGAGTCGCAGCCCAAGGCATGCGGAACGTGACCTTTGCCGTGCCCGTGGTGATGGCCGACGTTTCATCGCTGCACGCGATGATTGCGGTTTCGAGCACGTCGGACGCACGCCCGAACATCGGGACATAGGAGCCGTTCAGGTAGATATACGGGCCGACCCCATAACCAGGATTCCAGTTGGTGCCGTCGGCTACATAGGACTGCCCGTCGCGCGGCTTTTCTGGCGCGGTGTATGTCGTGTCGTAGGTAACTGTAGTGACAGACGCGACAGCCGCCTCGGCAATGGCCAGAAGCTCCCGTATCAAATACGGCGGGGCTTCTTTTGGGAGTGCGCCGGGGGTGTAGCTCATCAGAAGTTCCCCAGCGGCTTCACGTCATTGCCGACCGACTTGATGCGCCACTGACCAGCGCCGGTCGATGTGACGCGGTAGCCAACGAAGCGACCAGACACGAGCCAATCAGCCTTACGGCTTGTGCCTACGGTGTAGGTCACTGCTGACGAGTAGCTGTAGGGGCCTTCCACGTCGTTGGAATAGGCGCCTTCGACACTCAGCACAGTGCCCGCGGTAGCGTCCACGCGAAGCGTTGCGCCTCGATGCAGCTTGCGGGTGTCAGCGTCTCCGAAGGACAGGCCAACGCGCGAGAAGGTGGCGGTGAAGTTGGAGCCGTCGGCGGTGTCGCCTTCGTCCATCAGGTACAGCTTTGTGTTCGCAGACGAAGCAAGAAGGCGGGCTGATACGTCAATTGAATCCCAGGGGTCATCATCAGCCGCCCAGGTGTCAGCATTAGCCGCCCATGACTCGTTGGCAGGCGCATACGTCCCAAAGTGGGCGTGCGTCAGGTTCGGAATGCTGATCTTCGTCCAAGTGTCGTCGTTCCAATTCCAGATCAACGCCACATTGGGGTAAGTCGAGCCGGTCGTCGGAATGCACACCCACACTTCGGACTTGTCGCGGTTGCTGACAACAAATGAATTGCCGTAGTTGGCGGGGTCAATGTTGTCGGCCAGCCACTTGCGCCAACGGCCTTGAAGGATGCTCTTAGGCTCGTTCGCGTAGTGCAGGATCACATCCGGCCCGTTAGCCAGCACGACATGGCCGTTAGGCGTATCTGCTACGCAGTTCTGAGACAACGCGCCGAATCCGCCGGGGAGCTTGAACACCCGGAAGATTGAGTTGTTGCCGAGGTACTGCATTCCGTAGCAGGACCGCTGCTTGTAGATGATGAACGTGTTGCCCAGCGCAAGGCCGTCCACGATTTCATCGTCAGTTTCGGCTACATCAAGCTCACCCGCGTCCTTGGTGGCGTCGCTCTCGTCCCACGAATCCGGAATGAATCCAGGCGCCGCCGCGTGCGACCACTTCACCATAGAGGCGTAGTTAGTCGAGCCCTTGGTGACGTTCAGCGCAATCAAGTAGTTCTTGAAGCTGCGCAGAGCCTTGCAACGGTGCGTCGATGTCCAGCCCGTCAGGTTGGCAAGGTTCCCCGAGCCGGCCCAATACTTTGGGCGGTCGGCTTGGTTGTTGATGATCAACACGCCGCCCAGCACGCACGAAGTTATCTTCTGCGTGAGAGAGCCGGTCAACGCCGTGCCGGTGATGTTGGTTTGCGTTGTCCCGTTGTCGGAGTAGACCGACGTTAGGCCCACATGCACCCAGAAC
>JACCDR012428817.1_pt1 | contig 20362 bp, 22 predicted proteins | sample 7446431 | NCBI WGS metagenome assembly JACCDR01 (sample SAMN15323443, study PRJNA562643) | freshwater metagenome | isolation source: river surface water | place: USA:Blue River Watershed | collected 2017-08-17 | reverse complement strand
GCATCTTTTTTAAGTTTTTTATTTTTTTTTGAATTTGACCAACCCTATAGCTATTTTTCATTTTTCATCTGTGGAAATTTTGCCATTATGGGAAATAATTCAAAATAAACAAAATTAAAAAATAAAAGACCCAAAAGCGTTTTTTCATAAAAAATTAAAATCTAAACATTAATAAATGGAAGAACAAAAGAAATGGACTATTACTTATAAGAATGAAGACGGTGAAATTTTATTCAAACAAGACTGTCATTTTTTAAAGGAAATTATTGAACCTTTAAAAAAAGTAGCACCATTTATTACATATAGAAGAATTTTGCATATAATTGAAAGACCAACTGATAAACTTAATAAATGTATAACTATAGAAAAACATTACCAGAAAGTTTTACCTAGACCAAAAAAAGTTAAAGCTTAATAATTTTTTGTGTTTAAAAAATTTTATAACAGTAATAAAAACAATCTAAAGAACACTTATTTTCGAACGTTTTACCGTCTTTTGAGAATTGAATTCTTTTATTTGGAATGAGTAATGAAGTTTTACTAATAAATTTTTCATAGTATTTTGTAGTTAAAACAAAACACGGCATAATTAATATAAATGGTTTATCTAATTCATACATTTTTTCTAGGACTTGTTTTTTAATTGAAAAAGGAGGATTACTAACAATAATTTCACCAAAATTACTTTTAAAAAAGTCTAAATTTTTATGAATTACATTAAACCCCATTTTATTAAGATGACAATCGCCGTCTAAATAGAACGGTTCCCATATAATTTTATCCTCCGGAATATATTCTTTTATCGCTTCCCAAGCATCATCTGGAGTTTTATAAGTGTCATAAACTTTTAATCTTGTCATAAACATTTTATTTATTACTTATAAAATAAATGCCAACTAAAACAATTGATGGAATAAAAGTCAATTATGAAAAATCAACACGAAAAGATAAAAAATTTATGACAACTACACCTGATAACAAAATAGTTCATTTTGGAGCAAAAGGCTACCAAGACTATACAGAACATAAAGACCTTGAAAGAAGAAAAGCATATAGAAAAAGACACGAAGGCATCCGCTTAAAAGACGGCACTCGTGCTGTTGATAAAAAATTTACTCCAGCTTGGTTAAGCTACAACATCCTTTGGTAGTTTTTTAGCTAATTTTATAGCACGCATTTTTTCACCCCATTCTTTAGCTTCTGGAGAACCTTTAATCATTCTTCCTTCCCTGACTTTTTCTTCAACTTTTTTAACTTTTTCAACTTTAACTTCGGTTTCACTTTTTAAACTTTTTTTAGCTTTTTTAGCTTCTACCATTTTTTTAGCCCAATCTTTTGCTTCTTGAGAACCTTTAATCATTTTATTAACTACCAAGAAATAAATTCGGTAATTAAACGATTAAAGTTCAGCAAAAACTGTTAGACTTATTTGAATAGCATCAACAGCATTACTAGCAGTTATGTTTCTCGCAAAAACTTCTAAATAATCATCAGCTTTTAACTCAACAAAAAAACTATTTGAACAAACTTCTATTCTACCAGAAGCAGATAAAGTTGAACGACTTATAGTGTCAGTAGTTGGAGCATTATTATTATAAGATACTCCGGTTTCTATAACATTACCATTAGTGCCTGTATAACTTACGTTATAAATACACAAAAATGTTTGAACAAGATTTCCAGAATAAACCAAACGGTTATTAACCAAAGTTGTAAATTTAGAATTGTTTGAACTAGGTTGTGTATTACTTAATAACTTAGTCCATGTATTAACAACAAGGGGAGTTGATACGCTACTTAGATAATGTATATTACCAGTTGATCTTGAATTGGATATGCCAATGCATTTAAAAAATAAAGCGACATTTTCATCAGAGCTAATATTTACTAAATGACTACTAGTTCCACCTGAGAAATTTACAGAAGTTAAAACTATACCATTATTTGGAAAAGTAGAACCAATAACTCTTTCTATACTTACACCTGTTCCAGTTGAAACACAAGAACTTTCAAAAAGTTTAAATCTACGGCTAACAACACAATCAGCATCAAATTTAAATGTTGTTCCATTGATTGTATTAGAAAATAAAGAATTAAAAAACCCAATAGTTCCAAAAGTTCCTTTAAAAATAATCCCAGCACTATCTATAAACGTCCCAGTTTCGTAAATGAAGTTTGAATAATCTTTGATGGTGCCAAAATTAGGCACACTTATGATATTTACAGCTTTCCAATCACAAACTTGTCCCGCGGTTAAAGCAATAAGACTAAATGCAGTATCTACATCTTTTATACTTATATTTTGTAAATTTACAGTAAATGCAGAAGAAATTAAAGGAATACCAACCCCTAACCCTGTAGAAGTTAAAAAACTAATCTCCGAAGAAATTCCGTATATACAGTTATTAGTAGAACAAACAATACGAGAACCTAATAAATCCACTTCTTTTGTAATAATGTATAAATTTCCAGCGACTAATGTTATAACTCCACCAATAGCACTTGGAAAATCATTAAGTGAGTTAATGTATGTTATAGTATCATCAATTTTAAATTTATTAATTTTTACTTTTTCCATTGTTAATTCCTTACCAGAAGCGCCTGAAATTATAACGTCATCTAAAATATTTTTTGATAGAAAAGTGTGTCTTTTGCCATAATACATTTAATAACAACAAATAAATAAAAATGAATTTAAAAAAACTCGTCCTAAAGTCTTTTAAAATTTAAAAGTATTATTAAATGTCAATTGTTTATTCTTGGGATATGCCACAAGCAATTTATGGAATTTTACACAAACAAGACATAAAAAGAGGTTTTCGTTTAATAGAACTAACCTTTAATAATTACCCGAAGGAAGAAGATAGTATAATTATGATCATTTTAAAAAGTATTCAAGAAGAGGTTAGTCATATTCACAATAAATTAATCTTAGAAACATTAATGAATTATTACTTATACTTGTTGAAAGAACATATAAGTTTAGAATCGGATTAAATTTTATTTGTAATAATTAAATGTTTATTTGGTTGTTAATTACACAATTATTTTCTCAAGCAAGTATGAACCCGTCTGCGGGATGGGATCCTGAACTTGTAAAACTGGCAAGACCAATTATGAATGTAATAGTTAAAGAAAGGTTAGATGCAGATTTGTTCCCCCCTTCATTCGATTATTACCTGCAAAATGAACTAATGAATTTTAGAAGTCCTGAGTGGTATTCACAAAAAAGCAATAAAACTTCTCCATTTCCTACCGTGGGGGGTCCTAATGAAACAATCTCAATCAATGCTTATTATTTAATGGAAGAACCCGCAATGAAATTTTGGAAAAAATACGGATACCGATATTTATTTAGCTGGAACAAGAAGTATAAATTAAAAAATATACTTACTGTAGGAAAAACTTGTTATGAACCTTTTAAGTGTTCTAGAACTGAATTTACTAACTTTATTTCGTGCATTGACAGAGATAAAAAATGCTCTAGGGCAAACATATATTACCCTAGGGTGTATGATATACGTCTGAGTAGGGTTAGTTGTATTCCAAGTGGTCAATTAATTATTTGTTATGGAAGAAGGTGGCAAGAATATAATAATGACTTTGCTTATGATGACACAAACTAGTCATAAGTATGCAATTTAGCTTCCATTTCTTGACGCCATTTAACAGCTTCTTGAAGGCCTTCATCTGTATATTCGAAATATTTGGTGTAAGTTTTTCCGTCTTTTACGAGTTTAGCTTTCCAGTTGTTCGATTGTTTGTGATAATAAATACCAGTGTGTCCAGATTTATTATTTAAATTTTTTCCTCGATTTGTTCCATTTTGTGACCTGTTACACCATCTAAGATTTTTAAGTTTATTGTCTTGTCTGTTTCTGTTAATGTGATCCACTAGTTCATAATTTTTAGGATTATTAATAAATAATGTTGCAAGTAGTCTATGAATTACTAATTTTTTTCCAACACCATTTTTATAGGCTTTAAAAGCAAAGTAACCACAACCATCAACATATTGTTTTATTTCTTTCCCAGTTGTCTTGTTGTAAACTTCTCCATTCTCACTTATTTGGTAATTTGGATAATCAGGGATATCGATTATAATCGGATCATAAAAATAATAGTTAATAGCACTCATTTTATAAAAGTTAATAATTATTTCCTAGGTTAAAAACTAATTAAAACAACAAAATATCAGGCAATCTTTAATTGGTTGTGTATGCTTCTGTGATACCAACATATATTTATTCATTATTAACTCAAATTCGTGAAAATTAATGTTATTAATGTCCATATTGTCTAATGCCCAAAATACTTCATAATAATTGTCCGCAAGTGTGTGGTGTTTTGATTCTAAAGTTATAAAGCTGTATGAATTTTGAATTCTTTGAGCTACACTAATTAAAAAAGAAAAACATCCACTTGTAATGGCCACAGTCATATTTTCTGTCTGCAAAGCCGTTAAAACAACAGTCGATAAAGCTAGCCCTGATGTTAAAACTACTCCTACAATTTCGAAAAATGAATGCCAATGGTTGCTAGCTCGGGCATTTCTAGTGTGAAAAAGATAGTTATCATAAGATTTTTTTTTATATTCTTCTATTTTTTGAGCTATGTCTCGTATATTTGTTATCATTTAATTATAATAGTTATAATAAAATGATAAGAACAAGTCCAATCGTTAAAATAACAAAAACTTATAAAAAGATTCAGGTCCTTTGCATTTGTTTTAATAGTGCTAGTTGTATTTACAACACACTAAAAACTTGGGAACCTTATACAGACCGTTTTATGATACTCTTAAACGGAGGATTTGATAATATTTATTCACAAGTTGAAGACACTATCGCTCAATTAGGACTTCTTACAAAACCAGTCATACATTTTGTTCAACCATTTGTTAATTTTAGCGACTGTAGAAATAGACTTATAAACGCCGTTTATGATCCAAATTATACTATTATAATGATAGACGATAGTTATGAACTTAAAACTTGGAAACAACCAAATACCCACATAACTGACCAAGCTATACAAATTCACACGGGTAATCATAAATACTTTAGTAATAGAATATTTAATTATCAAGCGGTCTATGAGAACGAGATACACGAAGTAGTCCAAGCTGAAAAAAGTATTTTTTGCGGTATCGTAGTTTATGACAATATTAGTTATCAAAGTCATAAATTAAGAAGACATCAAAGACTTAATAAACAAATAGAAATTCTGAAGGACAAAAGAGATGCTCGTAGTAAATACTATGTTGCTTGTGCATATTTTAATCTTTACTTATCTAGTCTTTGCACAAAAGAACAACTAATTGAATCAATAAATGAGAGACTTTTATTTAATGACACACATACACAAGAATTTATAACTACCAGGTGTTTTTTAAATTGTATTTAGTCATTAATAACTAACAGTATTATTCAACAAAGAAATTATAGCATTTGCGTAGGCTTGGGAACCTACATTACCAGGATGAACTGAGTCATTTCCAGAAGCACCATTACCAGTTCTTGCAGGATTAGCCCATACACTATTATTAAATGCTTGTGTCCAAGAATTATTATAAATTGCAGACATATTAATATAAGCTACGTTATAAGAAATAAGTAATGCTTCAAGTCTCGACATCATAGCATAATAGTCAGGGCCAGTTGATTGCCATTTCCCAATATGTGGCATAAAAAATAATATATCAGTTTCTCCAGTTCTACTATAACTTGGTCCTTCTCTGATTCTTTTAATAACAGTTAAAACATTAGCCAAATAAGCATCAGCAGATGCCGCAGCACCACTTTGATTATTACAGTCATTAACAGCTAATGCATATACGAATAAATTACAAGGGAAATCTTCACCCCCAGATGCATCAACAGGATTATTATAAACAGTTGCTCCAGCTCTTAAAAAAGAACCAGAAGTTTGAGCAGAAACTCCAAAATTATCACAAGTGATTCCAGTGCTATTAAATCCTCTTACTCCATAAACCAACGTTGTTCCTATTGACGTCACCACAACACTATGTGGTCCAGCTCCAAGACCTGTAAATGTATAAGGTAAAGAAGCTCTATTAGCAGGATTAGCATCATATGCATTTACTACTACTGGAGTGCCTCCATTCACAGCAATACTAAAAGTTCCTGAGAATTCAGTTCTGGCATAATAAACACTCACACTAGTCCCTATAACATTGGTGAATGTAAAAGTATTGCCAGCCGCAACAGTATAAAAAGCATAATTAGCACATCCTCCTCCGTCCCATAATTCAGTCCATCCAGCAGACTTTGTGCAATTTGTATTTGTAGCATTATAAGAACCATAAAAAACTGAAGCATTTACACCAAGAAATCCAGTTCCACCATTACCATAAATGCTTTGTAAAGCGGTTCTTACTAATGAAACATAATTTGTTGTGTAAAAATTAGAACTATCATAACCTAGAGTAATTGAGTCGCCTACAAATGCTATATTCGCAAGTGTAGAATTAGAACTTGCTAAAGCACTTTTAATATTGGAGCCCCAACCAGCAGGCACAAAAATACCTTTTGACATCCATCCAGAAGGAACTATTTTTCCAAGTGTATTTGTTGCTAAACTTCTACTTACTAAGCTTGTTAAGTATAAATCACTGCCAGTTGTTATTCCACTTGACGAGTTTATAGATATTCTACTGTTTGAATCTACTAAGTCTATAGTATTAATAATTATAGGTTCATTAGCATAGGTTTCAATTTTAAAAAGATAACCAGTTCCATAGGTTCCAACTGTAGGCGCTCCTACTGCTAGGTAGTCTGAATTAGCACTCATTTTTCCAGCACCAGACAAAGTATAAGTATTAACTGACTCCGTCCAAGTAGAACCTACTTTTTTGTAAATTCTAATAACGTCTGAAGTATCAGATGTAAATATATAAGTTCCATTAGTGCATACTTTATCTGCGTTAGCAAGTGAAATAGTTTGAACCAAAACTTCGTTCTCGTAAATTTTTAATTCGCTACTTGACAAAATAGCTAATACACCATTATAATAGTCCATAGATATAGCTGTAATAGCTATAGTAGTTGTAAGTGCCCAAAAAGTAGAAAAAGTGTAAATACGAACACTTCCGTTGTAGTAAAGTCCTAATTTCGTTCCAGAAATAAATATCGGGTAGTCTAAATTTAAATTTGCTCCTAAATTTGGTGTAAGTATTTTTTGTTCAAGTGTCCAAGAACTTCCATTCCAAGTATGTGTCCTGAAATTTGAATTATACTGATATGAAAATAATCTAGTTCCGCTTATTCTACAAGCTGACATCCCTAGCAAAGAACCACCTGCTAAAGTCCAAGTAGAACCTGAACGAGTCCAAGTATAAAGTTCTCCATCACCTTCATCTCCTGTTGTTATACCTAAAATATTTGCATCTTCATTAAGTCCAATAAATTTAGTTCCTGTTCCTGTGGTAATTGTTGAATAAGTCAATAACGCAGTTGTATATTCTGAAAATACAGATGGTGAAGTTTCTAACCACACACTTCCTCCACCATCATCTGGTTTAGGACAGGCCCAAGCTACTCTATTATTACTTCTCGCCATAACTACATCAGTGCCAAGGTTGTCTAAATTAGTTGTTTGAGTAGTTATTACACTAGTAGGTGCGGTTCCAGTATATATTTCATTGTGGCCTAAAGAATCAGTGCTTACGCTTCCATTTAAAGCATTTGCTTCTACTGATCCTTCAACAAAAAGGCTACTTGTAGTTTTGTTGTATTTAAAACCTTCATCACCACTCATAACACCATTATCACTAAAAATAACTTCTTCATTTTGCGCTGCGGACAATGTTCCTGAAAATGTTCCTGTAAGGTTTCCTTTTATTTCCAAGTCTTTTCCAGTAGCTGCTTGTAAAGTTATGGTATCTGATCCATCTTTAGTGTCAAATAAAATTGTTTTTCCATAAATTGTAGTCATTTTATAACTGTAAATAAAATAAAATAACAACAATTTGCTTTGCAAACGGGACTAAGTCCTGAATTAAGAGCTTTGCTCCGTTGCACAGCGAATTAAGAACTCTGCTCCGTTTGTGAAACAAATTCATAATCATCACAATTAATAACTTCACCATTCATAATTACCTCAAATAATTGTTCTGGGCTTATATCAACATTCTTTATAAATAATTTAGAACAAATAGGATTTCCATAACCTTTCCAAAAATTTATTTCCATTTTTTCTTCAAAGACTTGAAAACAGTGATTAATTGAATTTTGTCTCATTTTTTTAGGAAAATTACAAAGAACTTTGGTCTTATATCCATGTCCAATTAATCTTATTTGTAATTCTTCTAATAAAAGAGTTGCTTTTTCTTGCTCATCACTTTGAACGAAAATAAACAAGTTAGGTTCATCATAATATATCTTTTGTGTTGTCATTTACTAATAATAAATAAAATAAAAAAATGTTTATGAACTTACAGATTTATAAATACGACCTGAACTTCCATTCATCAAAAGTTCGCTGTAAAACTCACTTACAATGACGATTTCATTATCTGCTGGGGTTAAAGTTGCGTAAGTGAAAGTAAATTCTGGTAAGTTAATACCTCCATAAGCTAGGCATCCTGAGAAAGAAGTTCTGTCTTGTGGTCTATCGCTCCAAGAAATAGTAGATATGGGTTTAGTATCTACTGATATTTTTCCATCATTGTCCATAATAACATTACAAGAACTAAAAAAATCTGCTTTTCCAACTAGTGCTCTAACTGGAACATTTTGAATATAACTTTGATTATTTAAAAATACATCAATCTTTTGAATATTATGATTTTTTGGTTTAGTATTTGTTATATTCACTAAAAGCCTAATAAAACAATGGGTTAAGAAACAAGGAACCACAGTAGCAAGTTTAACCTTTGTGCTTGTTGCTCCAGAACAGACAGTTAATTGAGTTTCACTGTCATAAGACAAGTAAGGAACATTTGCACCTTCTGTTCCAAAATTTGACAAGTATAATTGTTGTTTATATTCCGGTTCGTAATCAACAGTTTGAGTTATAAGCTGGAGATCTTCACCAATTGATTGTAAAGTATGAACTGTTGCAATAAGTCCAAGGTGTTTAATGTTATTAAATTTAATTTTAACTATAAGTGGTTCTAGAACTTCTAAGTCCCAGTTGTTTCTTGTGTTAAAGTAAGAAGGAAGTAAAATAGGTATATAAGTGCAATAGCTTGTTTCTTTGATGGCTGCTGTTCCTAAAAATTCTTCAGTAGTATTGTTTAAAACCATCGCTCTTTGCATAATAGCTAGTTTTTGATTCAATGGAAGCATATTAACTTGACCTTGTAATTTATCTGCATCTTGTGTGTAAAGTTTTCCTGAGAAGTTCCAAACTTCAATGTCTGCCATTCTCAGACCAATAGGACCCATCAACGCATCACCTACTGCGGAAAGGGCTGCGCCAGTGGATGAAAATCTAAAAGGAACACGAACCCAAGCCTGTTGTAGTTTTCCCATTCTTGTGAGTTCAATGTTAAAAGTTTGTCCTGATATATCAGTGTTAGCTGCGGGCATAGTTTTTGTTATAGTGTTCCAACTTGGAACTAAAACGCCAGTAGATTTATGATTTTTATAACTTAATACTTCAACTCTTTTTGGTTCGGTATAAGTTAATACGAGAGGGCTCTTTAAATTTGATTGCATACTAAGGTTCGCCATTTATTATAAGTTTAGAAAAAAATTTTTTCAAATTAGGCCACCAATTTCTGTTTCAAAATCTAAGTATAGACTTAAGATTTTATCTTCCAAAGCTACAGTGTTTGTAGATCCTGTAATTTTATAAACTGTTATTTTTAAATCTTCTTCAGCATCCCTAGACATAAAAAGTATTTTTTCTAATCCGTCTCTATTTGTAATTATTGCATTATCTAATGCTAGTGGATAAATAGGTCTATTTTGAATATTAGTAATCATGTGATTAGACGAAATAATAGACGAACCTGATGACGTAGTGATATCGATACCTAAAATACCAGATGCTAGTGCATCATTAGCTGTGTCCATACGAACTCTGTATCCCTTGAGCCTTAAAACTTGTTTTGGAACTTTGTAAGAAATACTTACTGCTCTTTCACTAATTGTTCCTGCTGCTCCATTGTTAACTAAAATAGAAAATCTTCCGTTATCTTCTGTTATTGACATCCTTTCTTATCACAAATAAAATAATTCAGAGCTTTGCTCCGTTTGCACAGCAAATCATTCTTCGTCGCTTGAATAAAAATTATAACGCCCTGAATTTACTTTTGAATTTGAATACAAACCATTAATCTTTTCAGTTGTCTTAACTTTTCTAGGTTCTTTAATCATTTTTGGACTTGGGTCTGCCAAGTATTTTTTTATAGTTTTAGTTATGTCTTTTGATTGTAAATAACTTAAAACAACAATTGAGTGATAGTCTCCATTTCCTGTAATACCATCAAATATTTTTCTTCCGAGTCTTGCACTATCAACGCTAAAATTTTCCTTGACGAAGTCGTCAGTATCGTCTGTATTTTTAAAAGAATAAGCTATAGATATATCTGTGTTGTCTCTCGCGTGTTTTGACACTTTTTTATAACTTTGCGTCGCTAAAATAGAAAGAATATTATAATGTCTTCCATTTGAGTATAATTTACATATAAAATCACTGTTTCTAACTCCTGAATTTGTATTAATAACATCATCAAATATTATCATAACGTGCGGCATTTTTGTCTTGTCTGTTTCTTTTGAGTTTTCTATTTCACGGCCTTGTTCTTCCCATATCTTTTCTAACTTTGTCTCATCAACTCCATAAAAAATATTTTTCTTAGGGATGAAGTCCCAAAATGATCCCTGTGCTTCTGCGGTTCCTGAAAATAAATAAACTTTTGTATAGTGTTTTCCTATTTTATAATAAAGGTCTCTTATTAAAATTGATTTACCTCTCCTTCTAGCTCCAACTAATGTAATTGTTGCGTTTTTTATACCTGCTTTTATAATGTCTCTTTCTGGATCAAAATATTCAAAATTTAAAGTGTTATAATACTCATCTTCTTTTTTTTGCCTTTCGGTTAAGTGTCCATTTAAATGCTCCATTTATTAATCAAAATAATTTTATCTAAGGCTTCGCCCCGTTTGCAAAGCAAATCATTCTTCATCAGATTCTAATAATTGATATGGTTTTCTATTTTCTAAAAGTCCAAAAATATTTTTAAATGGATTTGGTTTATTCTCAGTAATTGATGGCAAGGGACGAAGTTCTGCGTTTGTTGTTTTACTTAATTCTTGCTCTACTTGGTCTAATGGTGTAGTATTAGGACTTTGTCCTGTTTGATTGCCTAATAATTTATTTAGGTCATCAACTTTTATAAGCGCTTGTTTGCTACGATTACCTATATGGAATCCTCTTTCATAACTAAATTGCATTTGTCTTATTTCTAAGTATTCAATTATATCATCGTCGCTCATTTTTTTAATCAAAAGTTTGTGTCCATATTCTTTTATTAAACTTTCTATACCGAATTTTATATCTTGTTTGGTCATACCAGAACTCATTATATTTCTTTCCAAAGGTATGTCCCAGTCAATAGGCCCTTGATTCCAATTAAAAATTTCCCTAAGAACCGCTAAATGATACTTTGGAACAGTTCGTGTGTCTGGTATTGAAATTACTTGTTTTCCAAGTTTAGATAAGTCTTCCTGAACACTTGCTAATTCTGTTTGTTCTGAGACTTGTTCTGGGTCTTGTTCTACTTGTTCTGGGTCTTGTTCTGGGTCTTGGTCTTGTTCTACTTGTTCTTGGTCTTGGTCTTGTTCTTCAATCATTTGGAGAATTTGCAAATCACTTAGATTCTTGTTTGATTTTCTTATTTTTTCAAATCTGACACGTCCTTCATTTACAACTTCTGTTTTATCAAATTTTTTAAGGCCGTCGCTTATAATTTTTTCTGCTAATGGTGCTAAAATATCAAGGCTGTCTGGAGAATAAATAAATTTTTTACCATTGAATACTTTATCTGCTATAATTTGTTCTTCTTCAGTCAGTTGAAAAGGGACATCACTACTAGAGTTCTTATAGTTATAAACTTTTAAAACAATGTCTTTAATTTTTATTATGTTTTTAAAATTTTTAGCTTCTTCTTCTGCTAAAATTAATTTGTTCATCACTTCTTGTTTTTCTTCTTTTGACACATATCCACCATTACGTTCCAGTTCTTCTATTTCTTTTAAAACATTTTTTGCATCAGTTGCTTCATTTTGACTTAACTGAAAGTCTTGTCTTAGGTCTTCCAACGTCTTTTTCAGTGTGTCATAATCTTCCTTTACATAGTCTGGTTCAGTAAATTCCTTGTATAATTCTTGGTATAATTCTGGTTTTTCTTGTTTTTCTAATTCTGCGATTTTTAAACTTTCTTCAACTGCTCTTGCTCCGTATTCTCTGAATAATTCATCTTCTGTTTTTTCATTGTTGTCTTCTACGTATTTAAAATATGCTTTTCTTAAGTCCTCAATTTTATCGAGCCTGTTTTGAATTGTCTCTTTTTTAACTTTGTATTCATCTAAGGTTATATCACCTTTTTCGAATTTTTTGTCTAATTTTTTTAACGCTTTTTTTGCTTTTTTTTCAAGTTCTGGTTCTTTTCTCTTATAAAAGTCTTCATAATACATAGTAAAGTCTTCAGTTTTTTCTTTAGCTGGTTCTTTAGCTGGTTCTTCTTCCACAGTTGTTTTTTTAAGCATTTCCATGATGTTTGGTTGTTTTGTTTTTTTTCCTTCTAGTTCATCTTTTGACTCTTTTAGTAATGCCCTCAAGTCTGTAAGTTTTTGGTTTCCAAATTTTTGAGTTCCTTTTCTGCTAGCTATATTTCTTGTAAAAATTTTTAAAAGTTCATAATTTTCTACTTTTTGTAAGTCTTCTAAAGGGCTATAAGTTCTACCACTTGTTAAAGTTTTTGTTTTAATTTTTCCAATTACAGCCTCTGCTTTTTCATAAAAATTTTTAGTATATTTAATACCACTTCTTGATAAAATTTTCGTGATTGCATCTTTTCTAAGCCCTTCGTTTTTCAAAGACACTGGTGGGAGGTTTAAATTTGAACCATAGACTAAAAATAAGGAAGGTTCTGGATTGTCATTCAACGCTATCAATGTCTCAACTTGTTCATCAGTCATTTTGCTTATGTCTATTTCATTGATGGAATTGTTCTTTATTTGTCCTAAAGCACTAGGGACGATTACTTTCATTTACAAATGACAAATAAAAAAAAATTTGTTAATTTTCTTATTGACTTAAAACACTGTTAGGTTTTAATAACGTTGAACTTGTGTCATTTACTATAACTTTTCTAAAGTTGTCAACCGAAAATGATGTTATGTATTCTTCAAAAATATGCAATTTACTAGGTGCTATTAGTGTGTCATAATAAACTGTCAAATAAGTGGGATAAAATGCATCCTGATCACTAAAAGAAACCATACCTGTGTCGCTAAATATATTATTTTTTTTGTTAAAAAAGTGTTCTAAGTATTCTATTTGATTAAAAGCTGTGTCATTTAAATTAGCCAAGTCAAATCCTGTGTTTGTGTCTATCGCTGTATCAATACTATCACCACCTACTATATAACTATTTCTTACTTTAATGGAGTATTTATTAATTTGAATTCTATTATTTTGATAATTTATTGTGCCTAACAAATTAACACAAGGATAAGGACAACGTAGGAGAATTGTAGCTGACGATGAACCTGTCGCTAAATCAACGGTGTCCTCATAAAAAACATTATAAGTATTTTTAAGTGATTGATAAATTGGCAATTTACTTGGACCGTATTGAAAATGATTTTTTTGAGAAAGATTGCTGTTATAACTTTCATTAATTATTCTAACATCAAGACCTGTTAATGTTTGTAAAACTCCACCTGCTGTCTGTATTCCCATGGCTTCTCTTGTGTTTATTATTATCCTTATTTGTAAGTTTTCTATGTTTCTAACGTCTAATGGTATCCCTCCAAGAACACTAAAAAAGAAAAAAATAGGTATAGAAATGGTGCAAGTTCCAGAAGTAGTTGGGGCTGGCCCTATAACTCTTAAAAAGTTATCTGGTGGTTGAGAACATCTTTGAATTTGATTAAATACACCTGTATGGCTAGTTTGTTCAAACTTGTAGATATGATATTCTGGTTTAATATGCATAAGACACACCTTTTGGGATGTTTCTAAAAAGATATCACTTGGTATTTTGAAAGCTAAAAAATCTGCTATGATATCAACTGCTGAAGGTGTCATACTTGGCGTAAGTTCAATAAAAGTCTGTGCTAATTTATCAATGTCTTTTTCAACAGGGAAAATTAATTCTTTTGAGTAAATTCCAGAAGGTGCGCTTTTTTTGTTAGATTTAGTCTTTATTTTCAACTGGTTATTTTCAGTAGTGAGTAAAGGATTCGTCATTTTCATAAAGTATTCCATTTATTAATATCTAATAAAATTATTTGGTAGATTTAAAGTTTTTTGTTGTAGTCAATTCTGTTTTTACCGTAGATTCCTGATAATTCATAAAGTCCAGTAGGTCTATATTCTGGAATGTTTCTAATACCAACTTCATGTATTCCTCTAGTCATTGGTCTATCAATTCTATCCATTGGAAGTTTTACTGGTGTTTGTTTGCGTCCTTGTTCGTTGTGTTGTCCATATCCGTATGTTAAATTAGCTTTATCTATGTCTTCAACACTTGGTGTTTCATTTAATTCTTTGACACTGCGTTCTGGAACTTTTCTAATTTCAAAACAATGCAGGTCTTGTGGTTTTTTCAATGGTTGTTTTCCAAAAGCTATAGATTTATCATATGCCGTTTGATCAATTGCTCCATACATACTTTCTGCTTGTTTTTTAGGAACAAAGTAATTTTCTATGTCGTTTTCAACTCTTGGCTCTTGTGCATCAATTATTAAAGGTTCTTCCAAAATTGGTGTTTCAAAGCTTTCTACTCCCTTTTTTCTAACAATTGGTATTAACCTAGGTTCGCTGGGCATTATAGGCATCTTTGGTATTTCAGAGACATTGATTAATTCTGCTGGTTTTATCAATGATGGTTTTTTATTATTTTTGCTTACATTATTTTGAACTTGTGTTTGAGTTCTAGTTGGATAGCTCGCTTTCATTTATTTAATGATAATAAAATTATTTGTTATAATTAAATGGCTTTTTTACTCGGTCCTTTACTTACTGAAATAAGTGCATTAACTGCTGGTGTATTAGCGGAAATAGGTGTATCAACTGAAGTAGCTGTAGTTGGTGGTGGATTAGTTTCTGGTCAAGTAGGCGCTCAAGCTAATAAAATAGTAAGTGATGCTATACCTACAGATGTTAAAGAAAAAGCTAGTGATTTATTTGAACTAGTAAATGCATTAAATAGTCCTTATGATACAAAAAACATAAATTACCTAATTAATCGTAAAAGAATGGAACAAGAACAAAAAAGGCTTATGGGAACTAAACCTGTTATTGGTGATGAAAAATTCGATCAAATAAGTTCTGGAAAAGTTATTAAAAGCATTAAAAGTGTCGTCGAACCTAAACATATAAGTGAATTAATAACTGGTCATAGTAGCGCTTTAGCCGATTCAGGACACGCTACACATTTAGAAGACCTGCATCCATCATTTAAAGCTATTAGTGATGGTGCTAAAATGCCTAATGATGCTCACATGGAAATTGTGAATAAAATAGTTGGAACTGACCCTGCTAAATTAACAACTCTTCAAAAAGTTAGTAATTTTATGGCTGATAAAGCTAAACCTAATAATAAAGAATTTAATGACATCTACGAAATTTATAATGGCTCTGGTTTAGAACCTAGAAATGTTGTAATGTCTCAAAGTATTGACAAATGGTTATTTTTTATCTACGATGAAACTGGAAAAAGACTTCGTTTAGAACAAGATAAAAATGCTTTTACTATTCCAAATGTATATGGAAATTTTGGGGGCCTGCGCTCTAGTAATTCTAATTTACCTATAGATGTGCCTGATACCTGCTTTTTGTGCCACGACATAGATTATAGTCAGTCAATGTTTAACACAGAAGCTGATTATAAACTTGTTTCAAGACTTTTACAAAGAAGAAGTTCTTGGCCTCAAGACTCTGTAAAATTATTAAATTCAATAGTTATTTACTTTGCTACAGTAGGGAGTTCATTATCTGCACTAAAAGGTTCAATTGTTGGAAATCCTGCTAAAGAAATTGTTGTGGATGACGTCAAGGATGATATATTTCCAGTCGTAAGTCCAAATGCTGTTGAAATAAGACAAGAAAACCCGTCTGTATATGCTACACTTCGTAAAGAATTTTATGAAGAATTAGAAAAAGAAACTGAAAGAAGACATATGACATACTTTAGTGAAAAAGTTAAAGAAGAGATTGATTATGAAATATTCTGAACTTCATAAATTGGTTCATAAATTCTAAATTTGTTCATTTTAAATTTTGAAATTGATATCACAAAGTTCTTTGCATTATGATACTTCTTTTTAATTTTTATTTTTTCAATTGGTATTGATTGAAATCCATAATGTTTCTTTATAATAAAATTTAAAGTGTCTAGGACGTATGGTTCTGGAATTAAGTTTTTTGGGTCTTTGTCTATAAGTTGAAAAACTATAATTGGTGTTATTTCATTATTTTTAATTGAAGTGTCATTATATAAATCTTCTTCATTTAAAAATCTGTCTTTCATTTATTATAACTAATTAATTAATTAATTCTAGGTCTGCTTCTTCAAAATAATTAGTTTCTACTGGTTTAGAAGCTCGATAGTCTAACATTTTCCAAGAAGCATAGTTAATTTTATTGATAGTCCAAACTCCTCCAAATTCAATAGCTATGTCTAAGTATTGTCTTGGTTTTAAATCTTTTGTTTTATTTTTTAGATCATTGTCAAGTTTTAACGACATTGTGTTATCCTTCAGAAATTCATTGACTTCTATGTCGTTCTTAAATTGTTCCTGAATTTTCTTTAAAAAAACTAATGCATCAATTGGAACTTCTACAGTAATTTTAGAATACTTTTCCGGAAGATATTTAACACGGGCACCTTTTATCACAAATTTAAAACTGATAGGGTCTGTAGTAGTTCCCTTGCGGACTAATTGATAAGACTTAAAAATATGAAAAAGTTCATAATCTTCAAGTTGTTTAAAGTTTGTTGTAAGAATCTTAACTGACATTTATTAATTGTTTAGAAAATATTTTTATGGATTTAAACGCGTTTTTTCTTTTCCTTATTATTTTCCTTAATTTTTTTGAAAGTTTCGTCATTTTTTAAACTTGGAAGTAGGATGACTTGACTGAGATATTCAACTCTCGATAAAACAGTATATGCCATTTCTCTACAAAATAGTCCATCTGGAGATATATATAATTTTTCTGGGTTCTTAATTGTAATACCTTGAGTTGCTGTGCCTGTAAACGCGTGTCTTAGTTCTGAACTATTTGGTTTATCTTCTTGAATTAAAATAGTTCCTGCGTTGTGTTTTTCATTTGTTTTGGCTATTATCCATTTTTTTGGTTTATCTTTGTGTTTATCTGTGTAATAGTCAATTTCGTCGTGAGTTCCACATATAATATATTCATTCACTTTATATTCCTCATCAGTTCCTTTGTTTTGTTCTAATGAATTTATAAAGTATTTGTTTATGTTTTCTAAACTACCTTTTGAAATTATTAAACTTCTAAGTGTGTCTAAAATTTCTTTTAATTTAGGGCACTTACATCTATAATTTGTTTTAAATTCAAATTGGTAAAATTTTGAAAAGTCTGGCCTTTCACTTTCAATTGCTCTTATTTCTTTGTCTGTTGATGTGCTAAAAGGGGGTAATTGACAATGATCTCCAATAAATATAATTTTTGAATATTCGTATTTTTCTATGACTTTCTTAACTTCTGTATTATTTAATTTACTACTTTCATCAATTAATAGAGTTGATGTGTCTGCTGGGTTATAACTATCTATTAAAAGTCTCTGTAATGTGCTAGTATTTTTTACTCCGTATTCTTCTACCTTTTCCTGAATAATTTTATGCTCTTTTGCTACATAACAAGGATTAATTAAATTAGCCTGAGTTAAAAAATATCTTGATTTTCCTGCCCCTGCTTCTCCATAGCCATTAATAATCCTGTGCATATTCCATTCTTCTAGTTCTGGTGCATCAAAAGGTCTTGTTTCATAACTAGACATATAACTTTCTGGATTTGCTCCACACTTATAATTAGAAACTGGTTTATTTTGGAAGTCTTCTGGGACTTCAATGTCTAAATTTGAGTAATATATTCCATCTAATTGAACTCTTTTAACATTTCCAAAAGGCATCTTTAAAAGTTGTCTCAAAATTTGAATTCTTGAATAACTAAGAATATAACTTGTAATATGTGCTCTATGATATACCTTTTTCTTTTTTGTAGCTATAGTTATAACATTGTCGTGTTTATAATATTTAACTCGGCCTGGATTATTATGTGCCATTAAACTTGCCATTTCATCGGAACCTTTTAAATAAACAACATTGTCTAATTTAATTGACGCTTTTTTTCCGGCCCAAATTTTATAAGGTTCTCTTTTATTTACACACTTTTCACATTTTTTTTTAGTATTTTTGCACTTTTCACAATATGGATTAATTTTTAAGAGTCCTTCCATTTCAATGTCTTGACTTGAATGACCCCAAGCTCCAACTTTTAAATCAAATTTAATCTTTAGTTCGTGCTTCATAAAGTATAATTCCGGAGTATTAAAAACCCTGCCGACATTGTAAATATTTAATGCTGAAAGATGTTTTTTAACTTCTTCAGTAAGCTCTTGCCAATTAACATTTTCAATTAACCAGAATCCTGAATAATTTTCAAATGGGAAGTCTTTAGGAATTTTTCTATATTCTGTGGGGCATACTGGAAATTGAAAATCATCGTAAAGGTCGCATTTTCTAAAATTGTAATAACTTTTTTTATGGTCCAAACATTTTAATGATCCTAATTCAATTTGATCGTTATAACTTATATCTCCTCCATAATGTAAAGAATGTAATACCAGCTCATTTTGGTCTGGATGTTTATAATATTCCATACTATCAATACCTTCAAATTGTTCCCATTCATAAACTTCAGTTGCTACTCTGTCAGTGTAAAAAAATGTTCCTTTTTCTGTTGTTATAGTGTTTTTTGTATAGTAGTCTCCTTCTTTAGCGTTTTTAATTAATTCGTTAAACTCATCTTCACTCACTTCTTTTTTGTCTAAATTAATAAGTTCAACGTGGTTTAACTTTGTATTGATGTATTCAAAAACTTTAAAAATTCTGACTGCTTGTGTTCTATGTTCTATCATTGTGTTTCCTTGGATGTCGTTAATTTTAATTTTAATTTTTAATGTTTCTGTTATGTCTTCAATTCTGTTTTCTGGAACTCCGTTTTTAAATTCTTCTTCATAATTTTGAACTTGTTTAACTTTTTTATTAAGTTCATATTTTTTGTTTTTAACGGTCTCATTTTTGTGCAAATCAACAAAATAATTTTTAATAGGCGTTAATAAACAATTGCTAATACCCTCTCTAAATCTTTGAGTAATATTTACTGGTATAGGGTTAGTTTCTGGAACAATTATAAATTTTCCTTTATAATAATAATCGTCTGTTTTTTCTCTATTTCTTAATGTTCTGGCATTTTTGTCTTCTTCAGTTTCTCTTATTCTATCAAAAATAAACCATTGACTATCAACCGTCCAATCTCTAAAAGGGCCGTTGTTCCACCAAGTATTTAAACTTTGAGTCGGTAATGTATAACTATGTGTTTCATTTGGCATATTTTCGTTGTCAAAAACATATGTAATAGAAAGTCTTCCAGTAAGTCCTGAATTTCTGATAACATTTAAGGGATATCTAAAAGGATCGTATTCATATAAAACTTTATCAAAACGTTCCTGATAACTTGTTGTATATCTTCCCTCAATAAAAACATTATTTTTTCTGTTTTTTTGATTGTCTAAAACCAATCTATTGTTTTCATTTAAAATAAGTCCATCTGGGACATTAAATGTTCTATCTCTGATCAATTTAGTAATAGTGCTAGTGCTTGTTAATGTTCTCCCTGTTCTAGGATTTACATATGTATTATTTGAAATAATTCTGGATGCCATTTTATTATAACTTAGATTTTAATTTTTTATGAAAAAACGCTTTTGGGTAAATTTATTTTTATTTTTTAATTTTGTTTATTTTGAATTATTTCCCATAATGGCAAAATTTCCACAGATGAAAAATGAAAAATAGCTATAGGGTTGGTCAAATTCAAAAAAAAATAAAAAACTTAAAAAAGATGC
>JACCDR010598834.1_pt1 | contig 20365 bp, 22 predicted proteins | sample 7446431 | NCBI WGS metagenome assembly JACCDR01 (sample SAMN15323443, study PRJNA562643) | freshwater metagenome | isolation source: river surface water | place: USA:Blue River Watershed | collected 2017-08-17 | reverse complement strand
CCTGCTGCACAACGCTGGATCTCGGAGAATATAAGTGGTCCGAAGAAGGGGATATGGGCGTGGTTGATGAGGGGGGTGACCAGGAGCACCGTGAGGAGCGCGGTGGTGGTGTAGCGGAGTACGCGGGGGCGCATGAGTGTATGATACTGCATCGCGTGGCAACTGTTAGTTACATCCACACGCGGCGCCAACACTTACGTGCAGATGATCCCCTTCAAATCCTGTGTAATCTGCTCCGCACTGCCTCGCAGCATCTCGCAGAATAGAGGCGTTCCCTTCATCGCCAAAATCTACACCGTACGACTTCCCTACACAGCTCTTACCGCCATAGTGACAAGAGTTGGCACTGTGCTGACACTCACCCGCCGCGCACTGGGCGAAGGTCTTACTCCCACTCACAATCATGCTGTCCGAGATAGAGGATATCTCACCAACATTTGCAGGCACGTAGCTCGCCATACACGACAAGAGTGCGTTAAGTGCTGCCGAGGCATGGCCTGCCTGTGCTTGGATACCCGCTTGATACGTAAACGCACCGTCTGCGCCCTCGCGAGGTGGTGTTGGTATCACCTCATCCGACACTGCCGTCCGGTCACTCGGCCGCTGTGTAGCCGCAATGGGGAGGCACTTCTCTGCACCCCCCGAGCTCACGAGCTGCCACCAGGCTTGAGTGAGGGTCTCGTTATCTGTCTTGTAGAAGACGGCCATGACGGCGTCGACAATGAGCCAGCTAGCCAGTGCGATAGTGATACCCACGACCGTGTTGGTGAGGATCTTCTTGGCCTTCTCAATATCTCCGGCACTGGTGGGGTTCACCACGAAGAGGAAGCCTGCATAGGCGATGGTCAGTGGGGCGACAAAGACGATCGCAATAGTGAGGAGGAGCTTGATGATGTTGTTGATGACAATAAGGACCGCCCCCCACCCTGCTGCACAACGCTGGATCTCGGGGAATATAACTGGTCCGAAGAAGGGGATCTGGGCGTGGGTGATGAGGGGGGTGACCAGGAGCACCGTGAGGAGCGCGGTGGTGGTGTAGCGGAGTACGCGGGGGCGCATGTCCTCAGTATAGCCTGCAACACGCTTATTTTCGGCACTTTCCCACTGTAGCGGGCCCACCAGGACTCGAACCTGGGACGGCGGTTTTGGAGACCGCTGTTTTACCACTAAACTATAGGCCCGTTGGTAGAACAGTAACACAAAACCGCCCTTGAGGGGCGGTTTTGTGTTACTTCTTCGTCTCTTTAAAGAGGACGTTCTTACGGATCACCGGGTCCGAGCCAGTGCTAGCCTGATATAATGCACCCAATGGAAGGTTTTCGGCCACACAAATCTAACCCAGAAAAGGAGTCTTTACTAAAGCGCAATTGGCGCGAGCTACTTTCACTCGCCCTTGCTGGCGCACTCAGCCTTAGCGCTTTTGAAGAACCGCCCTTCGAGAGCCCCAGCCAGAGAGAGACGTACGCGTCAGATTGGGGCGACATACGCGAACAAACCCCCTTTGACCTGCAAACCCTTGAGTCAGTCGCGTCGGCCAAACTTGAAGTCCCTGGTAACAAGTACATATTTCATATCGCCCAAATGCATGGCGGTGGGTCACTCGAGGCGACCAAGCAAGTCTACGCAAAGGAGAGAATACCTCTCGAACGGTTGATTGAGTGTCAGAAACAGGTGGCTGAAGTGCTCACTTTCTTGCACTCCACATATGGTGTGGGAACAGTATACGAAGAAGGCGTCTCACCCGAGGACGCTGCGTACAGCGCAAAACAGCTTGCAGAAGTCCGGGAAAACCCAAGAACGGTCGGAACGAAGATATACCAAGATTGGAAGGACGACCAGGGCCGCGACATACCGAGCTTCTTTGACGCATATCGCGCACAGGACCTACTTGTTGGCGCGCAAGCACTTCGAGAAACGCCCGAAGGGGACGAGATCGCGCGAGACCCGCTTATTGCAGGCGACACCAAATATATTTGGGGCGCCACACATGTGCTCGTCGCTGAAGGCGTCATCACACTCGCGGGCGCAGAGGACAACGACGCCAATGGCAAAGCCGTACTACATGGTCCAACTCCCGTAGAAGGGTTAACCTCCCCTGAAGGTAAGGCGATTCGCGAAGAGGCCGCTCTTAAGCTCATAACCCGCGGTGAGAAGCTGGCCAAAGAAACCCCGGTTGCGCTTGTCTACGGCACGAATCACGATTTCGGTGATAATGTTCGCAACCACAATATCGACAACAATGCCGATGTGGGACTAATCCGTATTGACCCGCGCGCCTGCTTTAAATAATCAAAAGCCCCGCTTTCGCGGGGCTTTTGATTATTTCTTCGTCTCTTTAAAGAGGACGTTCTTGCGGATCACCGGGTCGAACTTCTTAAGCTCGATCTTGCGCTGGACACCCTTCTTGTTCTTGCGGGTCCAGATAATATGCGGCGACTCCGTCGACTTAAGCTTGATCAGATGGTCTTGAGACATGAGAACAACCTACCAGAAATAGCGCGTTTAGGCAACCGCCGCGACTTGCCGCGCCACCTTCGGGACCCGTTTCTTAACGTCGAAGTAGGGCTCACCGTTCTTGAGAGAAACCGTGACCGTACCGCCCTCAATAAGCCCTTGTGCCAGCATCATCGAGGCAAGTGGTGTCAGAATCTTGTCTTGGATCGTGCGGCGGAGTGGGCGGGCGCCGTACTGAGGGTTATACCCCTTGTCGGCGAGCCAGGCGCGCACCTCGGGGGCGATAGTAAGCGTAATACGCTTAACCGCAAGACGACGGGTTACCTCCTCCACTTGGTTGTCGACAATCTTCGCAAGCGCCTCCTTAGCCAGCACGTCAAAGATGATGATCTCATCGAGACGGTTTAAGAACTCAGGGCGGAAGTGCTCCTTCAAGGCACCCATAACCCGCTCTTTCGTCTCCTCATAACGGGTCGCCTCGGTGGCATCTGCCTTACCGAAGCCAATATTGGCCAGACGATCCATGAATTCGCCGCCAATATTGCTCGTGAGTACGATCACCGTGTTTTTGAAATTAACCTTGCGACCCTTGCCGTCGGTCAGGTGCCCTGAGTCGAGCACCTGCAAGAGGATATTAAACACCTCCGGATGTGCCTTCTCGATCTCGTCGAAGAGCACCACCGCGTAGGGGCGATGACGTATGCGCTCGGTCAGACTCCCCGACTCCTCGTGCCCCACATAGCCCGGTGGCGCACCGATCAGCTTAGCCACTGAGTGCTTCTCCATAAACTCACTCATGTCGACGCGTACTAGCGCGTCGGGGTCATTAAACATAAACTCTGCAAGCTTCTTCGAGAGCTCGGTCTTGCCTACGCCCGTAGGGCCAAGGAAGAGGAACGAGCCTATGGGCCGGTTCGGATCGCTGATCCCTACTCGGCTGCGCTTCACCGCATCGCTCACTTTCTTCACCGCGTCTGCCTGCCCTACCACCGCCTGTTTGAGCACCTCCTCCATACGCGTGAGTTTTGCCGCCTCTTCTTCGAGCATTTTGGCGACGGGGATACCTGTCCAACGGCTGACCACCGCCGCGATCTCCTGCTCGGTTACCTCTTCGTTAAGCACCCGGCGCGAGCGTTGGAGTGTCTTCAAGCGCTTCAGCTTGCTCTCGAGCTCTTTTTGTATGTGCGGGATGCGGCCATAGCGTATCTCGGCCACCGTACCGAGGTCGGCATTCATTTCGGCATTGTCGGCCTGGACCTTAAGCCCCTCGAGCTCGCCCTTGTGGGCGCGGATACCTTCGAGCACTTCCTTCTCGTTCTTCCATTTGAGCTCCAGCTCACTGGTCTTCTCCTTTAGATCAGCAATCTCAGTATCAATAAGCTTGATGCGTTCCTTGATCTCTTTATGATGCGCGCCATCCAAGTCTTTCTGGAGCGCCTGGCGCTCGATCTCGAGCCGGCGGATCTTACGATCAGTCTCCTCAAGCAGGGGTGGCTTGTTCTCGAGGGCAATGCGGAGCCCCGAGGCCGCTTCATCGATCAGATCGATTGCCTTGTCGGGAAGAAAGCGGTCGCTGATGTAGCGCGAGGAGAGCTCTACCGCAGCCACAATCGCGCCGTCGGTAATACGCACACCATGGAAGAGCTCGTACTTGTCGCGAAGCCCGCGCAAGATAGCGATTCCATCCTCAACGCTTGGCTCCTGCACAAACACAGGCTGGAACCGGCGCGTGAGCGCCGCATCCTTTTCAATATGTTTCTGGTACTCCTTGAGGGTGGTCGCCCCGATCAGGCGCATCTCGCCGCGGGCAAGCGCAGGCTTGAGCATATTGCCCGCGTCCATCGAGCCCTCGGCCGCACCTGCACCCACAAGCGTATGGAGCTCATCGATAAAGAGGATCACCTTGCCCTCGGCACGCTCGACCTCCTTCATCACATTCTTCATGCGCTCCTCAAACTCGCCACGGTACTTGGTACCCGCGATCATGAGCCCGAGGTCGAGCGAGAGGAGATCCTTGCCCTTGAGCGACTCAGGCACATCGCCGGTGGCCATACGCGCGGCAAGCCCTTCGGCGATCGCCGTCTTGCCCACGCCTGCCTCGCCGATCAGTACTGGGTTGTTCTTGGTACGACGCGCGAGGATCTGGATCACGCGATTAATCTCCATGTCGCGCCCGATCACCGGGTCGAGCTTATTATCCGCAGCTAGCTTCGTGAGGTTGCGTGTGTACTTAGAAAGCGCACGGAAACGCTTAGGACTATCTGCCTGCCCTTCCTTGCTCGCCTTAAGCTCCTTGAGTACCGCCTGTGCCGCTGCCTGTGTAATACCAAATCGCGAGAGGATGTCGGCCGCATTCCCCGGATGCTCGATAATCGCGAGGAACAAGTGCTCCGTCCCCACGAAATTTTCGTTCATCCGTGCCGCCACCTTGCCCGAGGTCTCGAGCGCCTTGGCGAGGTCGGGCGTGAGGTAGATCTGATACGAGGGCGAGAGCACTGAGGCGGTCTCCGGGCTCTCGAGGTGCTCAAGTGTGGTGTCCGTGAGGAGGAGCGTGTCGATCTCCATCCGATCAAGCATCGAGAACACGAGCGACTCCTCTTGGAGGATCAATGCCGCGAGAAGATGAAGTGAGGACACGTGGTTCTGTCCGCGCTCTATCGCAAGTTCATGTGCGCGACGCACCGCCTCTTTAGCCTTGCTGGTGAAATTGTTAAAGGGAGGCATAGGCCAAGAAAAGTCTTATGGCGTTGCCACAGGCGGTGTGAGCAGCGCCGTAATAACATCGGCACTCAAGAGTGCGCCGGGCAGAGCACCTGCGCCTGCAATACCCACTAGGTGGCCTGAGAGGTCGACCACCGCGCTCCCTGCGCCAATATCAGGCAGCGTAGTGCGCACGCCGGTGCCATCTACCCGCGAGACAATACCCGTAGCTGCCGAGCCGTCGATAGTGATTGCGAGCACGGTCTGGCCAAGCTTAAGATTCTTAGCGGCAACAAGGGTCGGCGATGCGATCTTGGGCAAGGTAGCGGTGTCGGAGAAGCCGTATACCGTGAGACCGTTCCCTTCATGAGCAAGCGAAGCTGGCACTGAGGCACCATTGGCAAACTCGACCAATGCCTCCTTGGGGAGCCCTTCCACGGTCGCGGTCACAATCGCGCGTGCCTCAGGAAGATATGTGCCAATACCGAGCGCGGGTGTCGAGGTGCCGCTCGAGAGTCGGTACACTCCCACAGCCCGCGCTGCGTTCGCCGCAATAGCGCCCGTGACCAAGTCTTGATTCGACGGCGCAGGCGCGATAATCGGTGCCGCCTCTACCACGCGCTCGATGGTGTGGTCGACCACGCGATTGATCGTCTGCGTGACCACGGGTGACGCCTGATCAAGAAGCGAGACGGTCAAGATGCCCGTCGCCACCGAGGTGACGAAGTTGATAAGCAACATGAGTAAAATAAGCTGCGACTTTGAGAGTTCTTCGATATTCATGACTCCATAATGCCACCGCAATGGCACTCGGTCAATTCGCTCCGTGGGCACTGAGTGTGGTCGTTCCTACACGCGCACCACCCACATAGGGCGAGTCGTTTGCGTTAAGCATATCGAGGAACGTGTGCATGGCATTGACCGCCTGGGAGCCCGAGCCTGCCGGCCCGCGCTCGAGCACCACCGCGAAGGCGTACTTAGGCTCTTCGTACGGAAAGAAGCCGATAATCCATGAGTTGTCGTACTGGTTGCGGCTACCGGTCTCCGCCGTCCCGGTCTTCCCTGCTACGGTCACATACGGCACGTTTAGCCGCTGCGCGAGCGCGCTCGTTACGGTTTGTCGCATACCCTCACGAACGACCTGCAAGACCTCCGCACTGACCGGCACCACGGACTGCACCACCGGCGTCTCGCCGGGAGTTCGCTTGCGCAACGTAGGTGTGAGCACCTTACCCCCGTTCACGAGCGCAGCGGTTGCTCGCGCCGCCTGGATCGGTGTTACCTGGGTGGCGTATTGGCCAATCGAGGTAAAGTATGTGTCGGCCAGATACCAGGGCTCACCGAGCGCCTCTTCCTTCCACGCGGGCGTGGGGACACGCCCGGCGGCTTCTTCTTGTACATCGATACCCGTAGGCGAGCCAAACCCAAACACTCGATACCAGTAGGCGAGCCGCTCGATCCCGAGCCCCTTCATACCTCCAAAACCTCCACCGACAATGTAATAAAACGGGTCCGACGACCAGGCGATCGTCTTGCGCACATCGACCGGCCCGAGCGCCTTCCAACCGCGGAAGAGGTAGGTCTTCCCGGGTGTATACGGGTCGGGTAACGATATCGAGCCTTTATCGTCGCTAATCGTATTCGGTGTGATGATACCGTCGGCGAGCGCGCCTGCCGAGATAAACGGCTTCACAATAGAACCCGGTGCGTAGACACCCTGCACCGCATGGTCGAGGAAGGGCCGGCCAGGATCAGTGTTATACCCAGCGATCACCTCGGCCGGCGTACCTTCTGACATAATGTTTGGATCGTACGTGGGATGCGCCACCAGACCGAGCACCTCCCCGGTATGCACATCGAGCACCGCGCCCGCGCCGGCAATAAATCCTTTCGACTCTGCGGTCGTGCGTATGGCCTCCGCAAGATACTGCTGAATCTCGGCGTCGAGAGCCAGCTCAAGCGTAGCTCCCTCTTGCGCAGGCACAATAACGCCGGACGAACGCTCCTGCCCCCGCACATCCTTCTCCACCACAATGCGACCATTTACTCCCTGCAAGAGCTCGTTGTACTGCGCTTCAAGTCCTGCTACTCCTCGTTGTTCAAGATCATAATAATTTCCTTTTGCGTCCTTCTTGGGATGCGAGACATACCCAATAATCTGCCCCATCGAGGGGAGTAGGTACTCTCGAGCCGTGCCGCCCCCTTCTGTGTGTGCATTACGCACCAGCACCACCCCATTACGATCGGTAATCACCCCGCGCGGCGCGAAGAGCTCGGTGGCCTCGAGGCTGTTGTTTGCGCTCTGCGCGGCATATACCGCACCATGCCACACCTGCAGGTACCCCCCACGCAGGACCAGCAGCAGCATCGCCACGCTGATCGCGCCTCCGAGCACGAGATACGTGCGTGGCGATAGTGGCTTCTCGATCCTGCCCTCAAAGCGCGCCCGATCAAAGTCGGGGCTATTCGATGAATCGAGAAATATTTCCTCAGGGGTAATCTCTCGCTCGATCCGCAGTCGACGTTGCCATCGCATTACCCTATACTACTGGTCCTGAGCCGACTCTGCACGAACAACGCGGCACCGGTCACCAACGCTCCGCCGATGGTCCCCCACGGCAGCACCCCTGAGTGCGGCACGTAATAGAGCGTATCCGCAAGGATCCCGACCGCAAGCGGCACGAGGGGTTCGTAGGCGGCCGTAATAAGCGCAAGACCTACGGTGTACAGCCACGGGAAGACCACCAGCGAGAGGACCGTGAGTGCCGAGAGTACTCCACGGATCATGGGCGTGTCGAGCTCGCCGGTGGCGCGGTTACCTGAAATCTAAATCCGGTATCGCGGAGCGATACCTGCGTGAGCGCGAATGGGTTCGCCAGTGGCACCACATACACCTCAACCGAAGGTGCTGATGGATCGTCATAGATACGCGCGACGGTGCCCAAGAGCTGTTTGCCGGGCCCTGGGACAAACACCTGCGCCCCCGCACCAAGCCCTTCTGCGCGCGGCGCGGTCGCTCTGAATGTCCCGCCTCCCGTACCCCGCAACGTAATAGGGAGGGCGGCGTCTCCGACCCACCCCTCAGTAACGCGGCCAGGTGCTGAGAAGAGCACCACACTCGCAAAGGACCCAAGTACCTGCTCCACTACTCCAACCGGGACCCCGCCAGGCGCAAACGCCTCCATACCCACGCTCACTCCAGAGCCTGCACCGAGCGCAACAATTAAGGTGTCATAAGGACTCTGCGGCGGCCGTGCGACCACACGCGCAACAGCGCCCTCTTCAGGATCAACTTGTGCGGCTTCGCTAAGCTGGGCCTTAAGCACCTGATTCTCGTTCAACAGCGCGGCGTTTTCCTCTAGGAGCGCCAGATTGCGCGCTGCGAGATCAGTCTTCTCAGTAAGACTACCGAAAAAAGTGTTGAGTACGTGCGTCGTGCGATCGGCCCCACCGAAGAGTGGTGCAGCCACCTTCCAAAACATCCCCGGCGCAACCAGACGCAGCACGAGCACGCTGAGTGCCACTGCCAAAAAACCCTTGCCCCATGACCAGGACTCGGGCGAGAAGAGTGCGTTACGCCTCGCTGAGAATGTCTTCTTCATCGATAAAGAAATCTTCGTACGGTACCGGATTCTCGGTGATGATACCGGCGCCCCGCACCACGGTCGTCAGCGGCTCGGGCGCAACATGGATTGGCACCCCCAGCATCTTCTCGAGCACCTGCGGTAATCCGCGTAAGAGCGCACCGCCGCCAAAGACGGTTACGCCGCGCTCGAGCACATCCGAAAGCAGCTCCGGCGGTGTGTTCTCGATCACCTCTTTCATTGCGTCCATGAGCGCGTCGAGTGAGGGCGAGAGCGCCTCGCGCACATGCGTATCAGTGAGCGTAATCTCGCGAGGGAGTCCGGTGGCGAAGTCTCGCCCGCGCACACCCTTAGAGAGCGGTTCCTCGAGCGGCGTCACGGCACCAATCGAGATCTTAATATCCTCTGCGGTACGCTCACCAATCCCGAGTTTAAATTCATTGCGTACGAAATCGATAATGTTTTCGTTAAACCGATCCCCAGCGACCTGCGAGCTCTTCGCCGCCACCGTACCGCCAAGCGCGATCACTGCAATGTCGGTAGTGCCGCCGCCAATGTCGAGCACCATCGTACCGACCGCATCATTGACCGGGAGCTTGGCGCCTATAGCGCCTGCCACAGGCTCCTCTACAATAATCGCCTCCCGCGCACCCGCATTCTTAGCCGCGTCGCGCACCGCCCGGCTCTGCACGTTGGTTACCCCGGTAGGCACACCCACCACCACACGCGGCCCAAACATACGCGTGCGGCCACCCTGCGCTTTATTGATAAAGTAGCTCAAGAGCTCCTCGGTTACTTCGAAGTCTGAGATCACGCCGTGCGAGAGCGGCCGCACGGTCCGTATGTGTGCCGGCGTCTTACCGAGCATCGCCTTCGCTGCCTGCCCTACCGCCACCACCTGATTCGTCTTGTCATTAATCGCGACAATCGACGGCTCATTAATGATGATGCCGCGTCCCCGCACATACACCAGCGTGTGTGCCGTCCCGAGATCAATCGCAATATCCGTACCGAACAGCGAGCTCTTAGAGAACCGCGGCATACTTACTGCACCAGCTCTGCGCGCGTTTTCTTAACCACCGCGCCGCTCTTACGATCCACCACCTCAAAGGTGTCGGTGGCCACCGCATCTCGGCCGACTACGATCCGCTTAGCAATACCGAGGAGGTCGCTCTCGGCAAATTTCTGCCCTGCAGAGAGATCGCGATCATCATAGAGCACCTCGATCTCGTGTTTGCGCATGTCCTCATAGAGCTCTTCTGCCGTCTTCGCGATATCTTCGTCCTTCCCGACTGAGACAATATGGTAGGCAAAGGGTGAGACACTCTCTGGCCATACAAGCCCCTTCTCATCAGCCAAGAGCTCAACAATCGTGCCCATGAGACGTGTAGGGCCAATACCATAACTCCCCATCACGACCGGCTGCTTCGCGCCCGTCTCGTCGGTATAGGCAAGTCCGAGCTGTTCGGAAAAACGTGTACCTAAATTAAAGATGTTACCCGCCTCGATCGCCTTCTTCTCTACGAGCTTTTCTTTGTCGAGCCCGAGCTTCGCGAGCGTTTCGTCGGTATACACCTCCTTATTGACCGCGATCTTCTTGCCCTCATCGACATAAATAATGTCTTCTCCAGCGTCAGAGAGGGTCTGAAACTCTTCTGAGAATTCACTGAAGATCCCTCCTGAAGCAAAGGTAACGTACGTCTGCTCGCCGATACCCGCACGCTCAAAGATACGCTTATAGCTCTCGCGTATTTTGTCGTAGAGCGCCTTATGCTCGGCCTCATTTTTAGAGAACGAGTAGAGATCCTTCATCAGGAACTCCTTGCCACGCATGATCCCGCTCTTGGCGCGTAGCTCATTGCGGAATTTGTTTTGGAACTGGTACGCAAGCACAGGGAGGTCGCGGTACGAGGAGACGTGCTCGGTCATGATCCGGGTGAGCGGCTCCTCGTGCGTAATACCAAGACCGGTCTCGCCACCACTCTTGAAACTCGTCTTAAACCAGTTATCTACTTTCGCATCGTCCCACCGGTCAGTACGGCTCCAGAGCTCTTTGTCTTGCAGCGCGGTCATCACCAACTCCTGCGCGCCGAGCGCATTCATCTCCTCACGAATGATCCCGACGATCTTTTGCAGGGTGCGGAGCCCGAGCGGCAGATATGAGTACACGCCCGCGAGCTCTTTATGGATATATCCTGCGCGCACCAGCAGCTGCGCGTTCTTGGCGACCTCGTCGGAGGGCGCCTCCTTCCGTGCCTTGGTGAAGAGTTTCGACTGCCGCATAGGTATGCCTCAGTATACCTCATGCAATAAAATCCACACCCACGAGCGCACGACGCCTCTACCCAAGCATTGAAAGTGCGCTATAGTCTTATCTTCGAAAACACCCGTTTTCGAATCAACCGACCACAAGGGAGTAACCAGTGGCTAGAAGAGTGAGCTTGATCTTTCCACCCCATCGACCGAACATCTACCAGCGCCGCAAGGACCCGTTCATCTACCTGGGAGGCCCGGTTCTGGGCGCTGCCGACTGGCAGTACGACATGACCGAGCTCCTCAGAGAGCGGGTGCCCGGGTGCATCGTCGCCAATCCCAAGAACTGCCGCCCCGGACACCCGCACCACCGGCTGCGCTTGCCCGAGGGGCCCGAGTCTCAGCACTTCGAGCGGCAGCGGCTGTGGGAACGGCACTACATGCTGCACGCGGCGAAGACGGCCCGGCGAGGCGCACTGATCTTCTGGCTCTCCGACGAGGACCGGAAGCGGCCGCGCGCCGACGGCAACCCCTTCGCCATGATCACCCGCATGGAGGTAGGTGAGTGGCTCGGACGCCTCATGTACGATCGCAATCTCCGGGTTGTGATCGGCGCTGACAAGGCGTTCCCGGGCCTGCAGACGATCATCTGCGACTTCGACGACGCGCTCGGCACCGAGTTCGAGATCTACTCGAGCATGGAGGCTGTGGCGAACGCCGCTGCCGAGATGGTGTATCGTTAGAGGAGCCGCCAGCCACAAAAGTCGTGGAGGCGGCTTTTGTGTTATCAGCCCACCAATTTGAAAATGTCGTGGGCGGTAACCACCAGCATCAGGAGGATAAGTAGCGCGAATCCGATCCCGTTGACCGTCTGAGTAACCGACGGCTTAAGCGGTCGCCGGATAATACTTTCAATAAGTACAAAGAGGAGTCGACCCCCGTCGAGCGCTGGTACGGGGATCAAATTAATCAGCGCGAGGTTGATCGAGATGATCGCCATAAGCGAAAGCAGGCTCCCCAAACCTTCTGCTGAAGCGGAGCCGACCGCCCCAGCGATCCCTACCGGCCCCGACACCTGCGCGAAGTCTGCTGTGCGGGTGAAAATACTTATGAAAAATTGTGCAAGACCAAGAGCGGTATATCGTGTCGCGTTCCAGGTAAACACCGCCCCCTCGTAGAGCGCCGCACCGAAGCCGAGTGGCACCACACCAATCGTCGTAACATGCACCCCGAGCGCTGCGCGCTCGGGCTCGCCTTGCACGATCCCTGCCTCGGGCACGAGCGTTACTGAGAGATCAGCACCATCACGAGTGAGTGAGAGCACCAGCGGCTGCGCACCCACAGAGCTCACAAACGTCGTGAAGCTCTCCGGGTCTACCTCCCGCCAGAGGATGCTCCCCGTCCCTGCGCTCGCCACCACATCCCCGGGCGTAAGCCCCGCGCGACCTGCTGGGGAGTCCGGGAGCACGGCGGTGATCACGAGCTCTGCACTGGTAGCCTGCGAGACCTCGTGCAGCTCAAGTGCGCGCGGCATACCGGCGACGAGCGCGCCCGTGATAAGCACGTAGGCAAAGACGAGGTTCATCGTAATGCCCGCCACCAACACGACCGCCTGTGCGAATCGGTTCTTCGAGGTAAATGCTCTTGGATTCTTGCGTGCCGCGGCGCTCTCTATCTCCTCACTATTTTCTCCGTAAATTTTTACAAATCCGCCAAACGGGATCCAATTGAGGGTGTACTCGGTCTCCCCGATCTTGGCGATCCGCCAGGCGCGCGGCGGGTACCCGATCCCAAACTCGTCCACCCGCATGCCCGAGAGCTTGGCTGCGATAAAGTGACCCAGCTCGTGTACCACCACGAGCACGACAATGACAACAATAAGGAGGAGTGCGCTCATCGTCAGAGCGTTATCTCCTCTTCCTTCTTCGCGAGAAGCGCCGCGAGCTTCTCATTACCCGCATCGATTAATTTTTGTACTTCTTCTTTGAGGCGTTTCAGTTCATCGTCGCCCATGCCGCCCTCCTTCTTGGCCTCGTCGAGTGCCTTAAGCGCATCAGTGCGGTGAGAGCGGAGCGTGATACGTGCCTGCTCGGTCTTGTCGCCCGCAAGCTTAGAGAGCTGCGTGCGGCGCTCGCCCGTAAGCTCAGGGAAGGTTACGCGGAGCCCTTGGCCGTCTACGGAGACACCGACCCCTAAGTCAGCCTCCACAATCGCCTTCTCGATCTCCTTAGTGAGTGAAGTATCCCAGGGGATAATACGGAGCGTACGCGCATCCTCTACCGAGACATTCCCCAGCTGCGTAAGCGGCGTGCGCGTGCCGTAGGCCTCGGGCTTGACCGCGTCGAGAAGGGCCGGAGTCGCGCGGCCAGTGCGCACGCCACCGAGCTCTTGGACGAGCCACTCCTCAGTCTCTTTTATGTTGTTCTTTAATTTGCTGAAATCGTACATACCCATAGTGTATCAAACTTGCCTGCCGGCAGGCAGGCCTTTAGGCACCACAAGCGAGAGGTGTTCGAGGATCTGCTTAACTGGTGCGCTACGGTCATAAAGATACGGGCGGAGTGTGCTGATCTCTCGCAGCGTATCCTCGTGCCGCTCCAGACCTTGTGCGCGGAGCGCGCGCTCGAGCCCATTCACGAGCGCGATCGCCTCCTCGCGATACGCTCGTCGCTCCTCCTCATCCTTACCACTCGAGAGTTTCTTTATCAGCGCCGAACGCTTCTCTTTCGCCGCTTTCATAAATTGTGTTGCGATCTCTGGTATTTCCTGTGTGCTACTCCTTCGTGCTACTCCTGGCAGGATGTGTACACGAGAACGCAGCGTCGGCAGCAACCCACCAAGCGTGGGCAGTATAAGGAAGAGGTACGTGCCCAAAGGCGGCTCCTCAAACACTTTGAGGAGTGCGTTCTGCGCCTCGTGATACATCCGCTCTGCAGCGATCACGAGCACCTTGTGGGCGCCCGCGACGGGCGCCTGGCCGACGAGCGTGATGATATGCCGAGCGTCTTCGACCGAGAGGAGTCCGTATCTAAGTGTGATCACATCTGGGTTTCCCTTCGCTTCGAGCTCGAGCTCGCGCGCCACGAGAGCATGCGCCTGCGCCACCCCTGCCTCGACCTCGCTCTCGAGCACATACGCATGATGCCTCATGGCCTCAGTATACCTGGTGGTACTATATCGAGTGGATTCTGCACGAGCGACCAACGTCTGCAACCGTATATCGAGGTACGCATATGTGGAGAGGAGGTGTTCTTTCACTCACCATCATGACCGTGCTCTGCCTGCTCACGAAAGAGAGTTTCGCCGGCGAGCGGCCAACGCTTGTGCCCCGCACCTTCGAGCTGCCACGGCTCGCCGAGGCCGACTTCACCATCGACCCCGCTGGCGTGCGCGGCGCGCTCTCGAGGTACGGGCCGAGGCCGCTCTCCTTTCGCCCGAGCATCTCGCTCGGATGGCAGGCGACCAAGCACCTGCGCATCGGCCCCGAACTCCGTCATGGGGGCGGGAGCTCGGTGATCGTCGGTATCGGCTTCTGCGGGACACTCCCATGGTAGCCACACCGCACGGAAACCACACTGAGGATTACGGCTGGCGAGCAGGGGCCTCGCTCCTGCTCTCGGCCGTACTGCTCTACCCGCTCGTTCTTCTGTGCTGACGCACCTCGCGTCCTCAACCGCCCTCGGTGCGCTACGCGCACCGAGGGCTCCTTTATTTCTTCGCGATGATGCTCTTCTGATACGTATGTAGATGTTTGAGGGCGACACCGGTACCGCGTGCGACGCAGTAGTACGGGTCTTGAGCGAGCTTGGCCACCACACCCGTGCGACGATAGACAAGCTCGGGCATCTGGCGCAGCTGTGAGGTGCCGCCAGTGAGGATGATCCCGTTGTCGATAATGTCGGCCGCGAGCTCGGGCGGAGTCTCTTGCAGCACTTTGCGGATCGCCTGGGTCATCTCGCGCAGCTCCCTACCCATCGCGGTGGCGATGTCGTTGGTCGAGAGCTCGATCGTACGCGGGAGACCGGTAACCGTGTCACTGCCGCGCACCGGCAAGACGATCTCTTCTTGGATCGATACCGCGGCGCCAATCTTAATCTTAATCTCTTCGGCGGTCTTGTCGCCGATCGCCAGATTGTGCTGCTTCTTTATATAGTCTACGATCGCACGGTCGAGGCGGTTACCCGCGCACTTCACGCTCGTCGAGGCGACGATACCGCCGAGCGAGATCACCGCTACGTCGATAGTCCCGCCGCCAATGTCGGCGACCATCCGCCCCATAGGCTCATGGATCGGGATCCCCGCGCCGATCGCGGCGAGGATGGGCTCCTTCACCACATACGCATTCTTCGCTCCCGCCTTCACCGCCGCCTCGATCACCGCGCGCTTCTCGGTGGAGGTTACGCCCGCAGGCACCGAGATCAGTACCGTGGGTTTAAACGGATTCCATCCGAGCGCTTTCTTCATAAAATGCCGGAGCATTGCCTCGGTAACACGATAGTCGGCGATCACCCCATCTTTCATCGGGCGGTACACCACCACATCGTCCGGCGTGCGCCCGAGCATAGCCTTGGTATCAGCGCCTATGGCGAGGATCTTGTTACCACCGCGCTTCTTACCCTGCGTCTTGCTCACCGCCACCAGCGAGGGCTCGTTGAGCACCACCCCCTTCCCCGGCATAAACACCAGCACGTTCGTCGTGCCAAGATCGATGCCTAATTTTGGGGAAAAGTAACTCATTGCAACCAATGATACTATGGACGGCATGCAAGGCGAAATGAATTTCGTAATCGAGGGCGGCAAGACGCTCTCGGGCTCTGTCGAGACCAGCCGCTCTAAGAATGGTGCCGTCGCCCTCCTCGCCGCAAGCCTCCTTAACCGGGGTAAGACCACACTCCACAAGGTCCCCAAGATCGAAGAGGTACACCGCTTAATCGAGGTGCTCCGTTCGCTTAATGTCCAGGTCGAGTGGCAAGGTTCGAGCCTCGTGATCCAACCGCCTGAGCACATCGACATCGACAGCGTCGACCGTGCCGCCGCGACCAGGACCCGCAGCATTCTGCTCTTCATCGGGCCGTTGCTACACCACTCCCGCTCGTTTGACATTCCTCAATCCGGCGGCTGCACGCTCGGTACCCGCACCGTACGCCCACACCTCTATGCACTAGAGAAGTTCGGCGTGCGCATCGAGGCACGCTCCGACACCTACCACATTGCTCACGATGGAGTCGCGCCTGCCGAGGTGATCCTCTTTGAGTCGAGCGATACCGGTACCGAGAACGCACTCTTCGCCGCGGCGCGTGCGAGCGGCACCACCGTCATTAAGTACGCTTCAGCAAACTATCAAGTACAAGAAGTCTGCGGATATCTGCAGGCACTTGGCGTGCAGGTCGAGGGCATCGGCTCGACGACGCTCACGGTGCACGGCGTACCAGAGATCGCCCGAGACGTTGAGTACGCCGTAGGAGAAGACCCAATCGACAGCATGTTCTTCATCGCGACCGCGATCGCCACACACTCCCCACTCACGATCCTCCGCGCGCCCATCGCCTTCCTCGAGATCGAGCTGACCATCCTCGAGAAAATGGGCCTCAAGTACACCCTTACCGACGCCGGCGTCTCCGAGAACGGCATCACTAAGCTTGCCGATATTAGTATCGAGCCTTCAGAGCTCATCGCCTTCCCCGAGAAGATCCATGCGCGCCCCTACCCAGGGCTTAATGCTGACAATCTCCCCTTCTTTGCCGTTATTGCGACGCAGGCCGAAGGCGTCACCATGCTCCACGATTGGCTCTACGACAAACGCGCGATCTACTACACCGAGCTCGACCGCGTGGGCGCGAACACACTCCTCCACGACCCGCACCGCGTGTCTATTACGGGGGTTACTCGCTTCAAGCCCGCGCATGTGATGTGCCCGCCCGTACTCCGGATTGGCGCGATCCTGGTCATTGCCATGCTCGCCGCGCCTGGCCGCTCTATGCTCCGCAATGTCTACACGATCAACCGTGGCTACGAAGACATCGTGGCGCGCCTGCAGGCACTCGGCGCCTCGATCGAGAGTTATACCGATTAACCTATGAAGAAGATTGGCGACATGCTGCCTGACTTCGAGAAGAAGCGCAGCGAGGCGCCGAAGGGCCGCAAACGTCTCACCGAGCGCGGCGAGCTGATGCGCTTCTTCGTACGACACTTAAACTTCGCGCGCAAGCGCGACGGCCTCGCACCACTCACTATGGCCCACATGGGGGTCGTACTCGAGAAGATCCCCACGCAAGACCTCTACTATCTAAAGAGTGTGTGCAGCCAAGCCAAGGACTTCTCCAAACGCTTCTGGTGGGAGCTCGACCCCAGCAAGCACTAACGACGCCGCGCCCGCTTTTTGCCCCGCCTCGGCTCGACGCTCTCGGCGAGACGGGATATAGTTTTCGGTAATGAGAGAGATCGTCCAGAGAGACGCGCCTATCCTGCGTGAGATCGCTGAGGAGGTACCGGGAGACGTCTTCGGTACACCAGAGTTTGAGCGCCTGCTCGCCGACATGGCTGAGGCACTCGACAAGGAGCCGGAGGGCGTCGCCTTAGCCGCGCCGCAGGTGGGCGTGGGGTACCGTGTATTTATCGTACGCCAAGACCGCGTGACTGAGCCGCACCCCTTGCCCGAGGGAGAGGTTCCTCGTGCTCAGGTAGACGTCTACATCAACCCCGAGATCACCAAGACCTCACGCAAGCGTGCTCGGGCAGAGGAGGGGTGCCTCTCGGTACGCGGCATCTACGGGAGCACCCTCCCGCACGAGCGCGTTACGCTACGCGCGCAACGTCCCGACGGCACCCGCTTTGAACGTGGCGCTGGTGGCCTCTTGGCGCAGATCTTCGAGCACGAGATCAACCATTTAAACGGCATCCTCTTTATCGACCACGCCACGGGCATGGTCGAGCTCCCGCCTCGCACTGGTGAACATGAGTAAGTTTGTCTACTTCGGCACGCCGCAGGTAGCATGCGAGACGCTCGCCCACCTGCTCGAGCAGGGCCTTACTCCCGCGCTCGTAGTCACTTCTCCTGACGCGCCTCAAGGACGCGGGCTCGAGCTCACTCCCTCGCCGGTCAAGCTGATAGCTGCTGAGCACGAGATCCCCTACCTTGCCCCCGATAAGCTCGACGCAGAAGTCGTCGCGGCGATACGCGAGTACCATGCCGACTACGGGATCTGCGTAGCCTACGGCAAGATATTCCCGGAGGCGTTGATCAATTCATTCCCTCAGGGCGTGCTTAATATCCACTACTCGCTCCTCCCTAAGCATCGGGGCGCCACCCCACTCGAGGGCGCGCTCCTCACGGGTGACACTGAGACTGGCGTAACCATACAGAAGATGATCAAGGAGCTCGACGCCGGCGACATAGTCGCGCAACGCGTAGCTCCTGTCGGAGACAACGAGACGGCGCGTGAGCTACGCCCGCGCCTCATCACCCTCGGTGCCGAACTATTGGTGGAGACACTGCCAGGCTACCTCTCGGGCGCTATAACGCCCACGCCTCAAGACGAATCGCAGGCGACACACTCTGGCAAGCTCCGTAAGTCAGATGGGCTGCTCGACCTCGGCGCGAGCGCGCTCGAGAATTGGCGTAAGTACCGCGCCTACGCCGATACGATCGGTACGCATTTTTTTAAAAATGATAAACGCATCAAGATCGTCAGTGCGATGTACAAAAACGACACCTTCACCCCACTTCGGGTCATACCCGAGGGGAAAAACGAGACCGATTACGCAAACCTCTAGCCGAGGCGGAGCATCCGCTTGAGTGCCGCACCCCCGCGGCGCACGAGCTCGCGGCGCCTACCCTGCGCACGCTTGTACTCACGCTCGAGCCCGTCACGCACCCCATCGACCGCCTCTTCGAGGGTCGTACCGTCACACTCGGCACGGTACAGCTTGCCGTCGACCGAGAGATTCCCCTCGGCGCGGTACTTAGCCCCGGCACGTTCAACCGCAACAGAACGCTCGATCTCGCACGAGAGTAGCGCCGTCTCGGGCACGAGTCGGGTCATCGCGGCAAATTTATTCTCGATCAGGGTCTGCACATCTCCCGTCACCTCAGGCGAAGTAGTCTTGATCGTGATCTGCATAGCATTGTGGGTTAGCTACTAACTACTACCATTTTAACAGGTGAATGGTGCCCCGCCACTATCCTCACCTGCGCACGGGGCACGCCGTGGTGCCGGGCCACCAGCTCCCGCACCCGCTCGTTCGCTAAGTTGCGCTCAGCGGGCTCGCGTACCGCGATGCGCAGCACGCCGCCCACCTCCTCGACCCGCTCTTTCTTGGCACCCGGCTGTACCTGCACACGTACATACATATCTGCAACTGTAGCATTGCGATCACAGGTTTTTACGTTAGAATGCGGTTACGCCCCTAGTGGGGCTAGCATATTCCGCGATAGCTCAATGGTAGAGCAGCGCCCTGTTAAGGCGTTGGTTCCTGGTTCGAGTCCAGGTCGCGGAGCCCTAGTGACGAAACCTCACAATTTGTGGGGTTTTGTCTTTTATTACTTCGTATTTCAGAGGTTCGAGCGCGCTCTAATTCTTCTTCCACCGCCTGACGACTTTTTATGAGTGTCTTCACGAAAGAATGGTAATTTACAAAGACTTTTTTGCCTTTTAGGGTGAGGTTCGAGCCTAAACATGCAAGTATCGCTCTTTTGGCTTTATCGTCTCCTTTTTCAAACCAAATGTGGGCGTAGCAGGCGAAATCAAAGGTCTGTTCGGTAAGGTCTATCCATTCCAATACTTCCTTGTTCTTCACCTTGAGTTCGTCTTCGAGGATCAGTTTCTTTTTCACCATTCCAACCTTGAGCGTTTGATATTCTTCGTCAGTAATGATCGCTCGGTCCTGGTTAGCCGGTGAGGTAAAGTTCAGCGTAAGTGATTGCAAGTTCTTGGTTACTTCCTCAAGTTCTTTGTGCTTGCCTTTAAGGACCAAGGTGTCGCTATCGACTTCCGTCTTTCGGAGTTCATGGAGATGCTTGATCGCCCAATCTTTAAATCTCTCTGAAATAGTTATCTCGCTTAGTTTGCCTTTGATATCAAGTATAAGGTCTTTGAGTTCTATCACTTTCTCTGGACACTTCACGTCAACCTTTTTCTTCGTGCAATTGTAGTAGACGTAGTGGTGAACATTACCGTTCTTGCATCGCTTTACTTTGGCCTGGGCGGTGATGCTGCAGCCACAGGTGCCGCACTTCATAAGCGAGGTAAATGCAAAACTTTTCTCAGGTCTCGGCCGAGGCTGCATAGTCCTGCCCATGATAGCTTGGACCTTGTTGAATTCTTCCTCGGTTATCATCGCTTCATGCGCCCCTTTGTGCCATTCTCCGCTCTTGT
>JACCDR011982151.1_pt1 | contig 20366 bp, 15 predicted proteins | sample 7446431 | NCBI WGS metagenome assembly JACCDR01 (sample SAMN15323443, study PRJNA562643) | freshwater metagenome | isolation source: river surface water | place: USA:Blue River Watershed | collected 2017-08-17 | reverse complement strand
TGTTAGCATTGTCATTACCCACCGCAACCTTGCCATTTAAAGACCATACGATACCTGCGGTTAACGTCGCATCGGCGGTTAAGGTGCCCGTCAATTCACAAATCGGTTTGTTAACACCACCAATGGCTGCCCCTTGCTTGGCAAACGCTGGACATACCGCAGGCGTTGTGCCGCCACCTGTATTACCACCGCCGGGAGTTGCACCTGAACCGCTGTTGATGACGATATCGCCGCCACCACATCCTGCCAACATCAAGGCGGTTGTTAAGGCGCTTAATTTTAACATCTTACCGAAAGCCATGGGATTCTCCGTTTTGACTGGTATCAACTAAAGGTTGTGTAAACAAGTTTTTATTGAGGCTGTATCAGTCTGTGGTGCGCGTTGGTTCCGCGGTTGCATCAGTCCTGCAGCAAACTGCGTGTACCTTAGTTGGTGAGCGTGACCTTTTTATGACAGAAAACCGACATCAATGTGACAGTGTGTGGCCGGTATGGCAGGACATCGCCATAAGCCAGCAATAGCAAGGGGCTTGGTCGTTGCTGTCATGGTTTTGTCAAAAAAAGTTCATGCAAATGACACCTGAGGCATCTAGCCGAAACTATGGTTTTTTGTGTTGTGGTGGTGTTGCGGTGTTGCTAGCGCGGCAGGTTAGCAACATGCCGCTTATTCGCAGCGGTCTGCTGGGTGAACTGTTTCATGCTCGCTGTGCCGTGTCGCTGTAAGGTGATCGCGCGGCGATGTGCTGCAGAAAAAACTATCGATTAACGGCTTGCGACAACAAAGGCGCAGTTTTTTCATAATAGTGTCATAATGCACTGTGATACTGCGCCCATCGGAATATACAACCATGGAACAAGATTATGTCGAGAAGAATACTCATCGTTGAAGACGAAGCACCCATCCGCGATATGCTTTGTTTTGTGTTAGAGCAAAATGGCTATCAAGCAATGACGGCCGCCGATGTAGATTCCGCGATTAATCAGCTGGTCGAGCCATACCCAGATTTAGTGTTACTGGATTGGATGCTGCCAGGTGGCAGCGGTATTCAAATCGCGAAAAAAATGAAACAGCACGAACTCACGCGCAGTATTCCTATCATCATGATCACCGCGCGCGGTGAAGAAGAAGATAAGGTTCGCGGTTTAGAAGTGGGTGCCGACGATTATGTGACTAAACCATTCTCTCCCAAAGAGTTGATGGCACGCATAAAAGCGGTGATCCGTCGTGTTGCACCAACCAGTTTAGATGAAGTGATTGAAGTGCAGGGACTGCGGTTAGATCCGGTATCGCACCGCGTCACGGCGGAAGATACGGCCTTGGATATGGGGCCAACGGAATTTCGCTTGCTGCACTTCTTTATGACACATCCTGAACGTGTTTATAGCCGCGAACAGCTGTTAGACCACGTCTGGGGCACCAACGTTTATGTTGAGGATCGCACGGTCGATGTGCATATTCGCCGCTTACGTAAAGCCATTTCCCATGCCGGGCATGATCGGTTGGTGCAAACGGTGCGTGGTTCTGGTTATCGATTCTCGGTAAAATAATATGATACGCCCCGCAGGTCACTTACTGACGGGGTTATTGACATCATCCCCAGCCGTGTCATCACCTGATGTGATGACACGGCTTGATGATTGCAGGGATGATTGCAGGAATGGGCGTCACCCTATGAAGGTGATCGGCAGATGGTCGCAGCGCCCAGCAATAACATAGTTTTAACGACACTTATCTAAACAAATCATCGTCGCCAGCTTGCTTCTGCTCGGCTGGGCACATACGGACACAGTAGGCCTTATGCGTTTATTGCTTTCAAAACGGATTGTGGCGGCAAAATTGGCTGCGCTAACTCTGCTACTGCTTTTTGTCGGCTGGTTGGTGGGGCAGACGCTGCTGGTATTGCTACTGGGCTGTGTCGGATTAATCGTATGGCATTATCGGCATTTATTTCTGCTGGATAAATGGCTATGGCGAGATCGCAAATTATCACCGCCGGCAGGGGATGGCAGCTGGCAACAAATCTTCGATGGCATTTATTATCAGCAGCGCAAATCGAGAAAGAAAAACAAAGAATTACGTGGATTAGTGCGTCGTTTTCGTGACGGCGCTGAGGCATTGCCTGATGCTATTGTGGTTTTAAACGACGATTGGTCGATTATTTGGTGTAATAAACTGGCACAGCAATTGGCAGGGTTACGTTGGCCTGTGGATGAGCGGCAACGGATTGATAACCTAATCCGCTTGCCAGATTTTCAGCTGTATTTACAACAAAAACAATTTGATCATCCGCTCGAGTTACCTTCCCACGTCAGTGATGATAAAACGCTGGAGTATCGCGTACTGCAGTACGGTGAAAAGCAATTTTTGTTGATCATCCGCGATGTGACACAGCTCAAACAGCTGGAACAAATCCGCAAAGATTTTGTCGCCAACGTCTCGCACGAATTGCGGACGCCACTGACGGTATTGCAAGGCTATCTCGAATTGATGGATAGCGATGATTTACCTCCCGCCGCGATTTGGCAGAAATCGCACGGCGTGATGTTAGAGCAGACCAAGCGAATGGATGCATTGGTCCAGCAATTATTAACCTTATCGCGGATTGAAGCCTCCGGCAAAGTTCAGTATGACGATAGCGTGGATGTGCCGGCGATGTTGGTGCTACTTGAGCAAGAAGCGCAGGCATTAAATCGGGAAAAACAGCACCAGCTTACCTTCTCGGTGGATCCAAGTTTATTGGTGATAGGCATTAAAGAAGAGCTGCGTAGCGCCTTTTCCAACCTGATCACCAATGCCATTAAATACACCCCCGATGGTGGTGAGATCCAGGTCAGTTGGCAGCGGCAACATCACAAAGCGGTATTTAGTGTCACCGATAATGGTGAAGGTATTGCGCCACAGCATGTCAAGCGGCTAACTGAGCGGTTTTACCGCGTTGATCAAGCAAGAACCCGAACCACCGGTGGTACTGGGCTTGGTTTAGCCATTGTGAAACATGTACTATCGCGGCACCAAAGCCGCTTATTAATCTTTAGTGAGCCCAAACGCGGCAGCAGTTTCTCCTTTAGTTTGCCACCAGAATTGGTATTAGGTGAATCCCAAGCCAAAGATGTCAAATTAAAGACCAAAGCCCTGACCAAGGCCAATTAGCCTATATAAGCCAGAAGGCTTCGCACAACTTGTCGCCCATCTCTGCGCACATCAAAAGATATAAAAAACAAAGGTCGGACAGGTTCGACTGGGCCGTCATTGTCAGCCGAAACACCTCTCCAGCACATCCATCACACATAGCTCGCCGTGTTGCTTGCGGCGAGCTATGTCACTGCATATCGCCTTAGGGCTGCGCTGCTAAGTTGGGCGGCGCCGCCAGAAAATCTATGGCAAGCTTGGTCATGGCCCGCACGCCGTTTTCTAAGGCTGACTCATCCAACTCAAAACGTGGCGAATGGTTGGGCGCTATGCTGGATGGATCGGTATTGGGAGGGGCTATCCCCAAGAAGAAAAACATCCCAGGGATCTGCTGTTGATAAAAAGAGAAGTCCTCGGAGGCGGTGATAGGTTTAATCGGGGCGACACCGGCTTTATCGGCGGCCCATCGTAAACTTGGCATCGCCCATTCGGTTAAGCCGGTATGATTCCACGTCACCGCGGCAAAGCTGTGCTGGTGAAAATCAGCGCTGGCACCGCTGGCGGCGGTAATGTGTTCGGTGGTGCGCTGCATTTTTTCAAGCAGTTGCTGGCGCATCACCGGATCAAAGGTGCGAATTGTGCCACCGAGTTTGACTTCTTCTGGGATGATATTCCAACGCACGCCGCCTTGAACTTGGCCAATCGATAGCACCGCCGGCGCTTGGGTGACATCCAGCTGCCGCGCAGGGATTTGGTGCAGCGCACTGATCAGTTGCCCGCTTACCGCAACGGGGTCGACACCGCGCCATGGGCTTGAACCGTGGGTTTGTGCACCTTTAACTGTAATTTCAAAGCTATCAGCCGCTGCCATAATGCCTTCGGTTTTCACCTGCAATTGGCCGGTTTTACCCGGCCAGACATGAATACCAAAAATAGCCGCTGGTTTTACCTTGGCAAATAAGCCCTCTTTGAGCATTAATTTAGCACCGCCTTCTTCGCCTGGCGGTGGGCCCTCTTCTGCCGGTTGGAACACCAGCATCACATCACCCTGTAACAAATGCCGATTTTTTTGCAGGACAGAGGCGGTGGCCAACAACATAGCCACATGCGCATCATGCCCACACGCGTGCATCACGCCGACCTCTTGGCCATTAAATACACTTTTCACCTTGGAGGCAAAAGGCAGATTGGTTTGCTCGGTCACCGGCAGTGCATCCATATCGGCCCGCAGTGCGACCGTAACCCGCGTTTTACTTTGTGTTTTTGCGCTGCCTTTGATCATGCCTACCACGCCGGTTTTGGCGATACCGGTTTGATGCGAAATGCCAAGCTCGGTTAATACTTTGCTTATTTGCTTGGCAGTACGCACTTCTCGATTGGAGAGTTCTGGATACTGGTGGAAATCACGCCGCCAATCAATGAGCTGGGGCTGTATGGCGCGAATATCCGTGCTCAGTTGCTGCTGCAGATCAGGCGACATCTGTTGTGATGTTGCGGCATCTGCTGGGGCTAGATTACCAACGCTAAGTGCCACGATGGACGCGGCAAGCAACGTGAATTTATGATGTCGCGATGGCTTGTTGGAGCCAGTCACTGATGACGTTTGACGCCATGCCAAACGGCTAGCCATGCTGTGCGCTGTGATGCCGAGCAAAGTCATATGGTGTTCCTATAAGGTTAAAACGAGCGCGCTGTCATGCTACCAACATCAGATTTGGTAAACTCATATCAACAGCAATTCAGTTTTTGTGGTTATTGGTGTTTTTGTGCATACATCCGCTGCAACACAACAGGACGTTGTTGTATTACAAGGCCGAATCCCCAAGTTCAAACAACATGGGGGTTCAGTGAATGATCGCTTAACTCAGTTCGTCTTGCGCAAAGCGTTGTAATTGGGGGCTCTCCAATACAAAGGCAATTTTGCGTAAAAATTGCTGCTCTTGTAATAAGTCGGCAGCCAATACCGGTTGTTGTTTACACCAATCGTCTGGCAATTGCAGCGCTAAGCCGTAGGGTTTCGCCATCAATTGTAAGGGTGGGATCACGTCATCACGACGTTTTTGGTTAAAAATAATCGCCAAACGAAACATGACTAAGGCATAAATTGCCTCGGTGGGATCGTATAAATAAAACGATGGGAAATCTTCGGGTTTAATTTTACGCCGATGAAATCTAACCAAGGTAGCAAGCAATTGTTGCTGTTCTTGGTTAAAGCCAGGAAGGCTGGTGTTGTTAAGAATATAGGCGCTATGGCGCTGGATACTGGAAGAGTTAATTTGTAGACCCACTTCATACACAGTGGCGCACCAATCCAACACCTCGGCCCAGTGTTCATTCAATTGCCATTTATCTTTGACTTGGCTAAAGATGGTTAACGCTGTGTTCCTCACCCGTTCCGACTGCTCGGTATCAACCGCGTAGCGCTTAACTAAGCTTGCCATGGTATGGCTACGAATATCATGGTGTTGTAGTCGATCGCTCATTTCATAAAGCACACCTTCGCGCAGTGCTGCATCCACATAAAGCATTTCTTGGATATCCAACATTTGAAAAGCGGCAATTAAAATAGCGAGACCTGGGCAAATCAGCTGTTTTCGATCGTCCGTCAAGCCAGGCAAATTGATATCTTCATAGCTATCAAATTGCAGTAGTAAATTTTTAAGATCGAGTAAGTGTGGCAGTGTCATGGCCACAGGATGCCAGCCCAAGGCGCTGATGATATCTTTGATAGTTTTGATAGTGCCAGAAGTTCCGACTGCTTGTTGCCATCCCATTTTGCGGTAGGCACTGACAATAGGCTCAAGTTCCTGTTCTGCTTGTAAAATAGCGCGTTCAAAACGTTTGGCGGTGATTTTGCCGCGAGGAAAAAAAGCTTTGGCATAACTGACACAGCCCATATTCCGACTGCTGAGTTTTAATGGATTGAGCTGTTGTCCAATGGCAAATTCGGTACTACCGCCACCAATATCCATGACTAAGCGCAAACCATCGTAATGCTCAAAGTGAGCAACCCCTTGATAAATCAAACGTGCTTCTTCTTGGCCGGCAATGACTTCAATAGGGTAGGGGAAGACTTGGTTGGCGAGCCGTAAAAAGCTGGCACTATTGCGCGCACGGCGCAGCGTGTAAGTGGCGATCACCCGTACCGACGATTCTGGAATACCGTTGAGTGTGGTAGCAAATTGCTTGAGCACCGTTAAACCGCGCTCCATGGCTTCATCACTCAAAAACAAGTCGTTGTCGAGGCCATCGGCCAACTGAACTTTTTGTTTTTCACGATGCAGCAGTTGGAGCGCGCCATCAACAATGCGCGCAATCACGAGATGAAAGCTATTTGAGCCCAAATCGACCGCTGCGATCAGCTCGGTATCGGGGCTTTCTGTGGTGGAAACAACCTGTTCTGTCATGGTTCAGCCTGTACAGTCGGGCCAAATTGGAGGCCCGCAAGAAAATCATAAATGGCTTGTTGTGACCGAATACTACGCTTATTGCCCCGTTTGACATAGGGGTTGCTTTGCTGTTTGTCGATTAAACGTGCTTTGACGTTATCGTTCCACTGTAAATCCAGCATAGTGACGATCTGTTGTTTGATGCGAGTGTCATAAATCGGTACGCCAACTTCCACACGTTGGTCAATGTTTCGCGTCATCCAGTCGGCTGAGGATAGATAAAGTTCGGTATTGCCGCCATTTAAAAATTGATAAACGCGGGCGTGCTCCAAAAATCTATCTAAAATGGAGATGACTTTAATATTGTGGCTCTTGCCAGCAATGCCAGGGATCAGTGAGCACATTCCACGTACAATGATGCGAACCTTCACACCCGCCTGCGATGCTTTGTAGAGTAAATCGACGATTTCGTTATCGACTAAGTTGTTTACTTTGAGCAGGATTTCCGCCTTTTTACCGCTGGTCGCCATCTCAATTTCGCGCATAATGAGGTGCTGTAATTTGTTGCGGCTCCAAGTCGGCGACACAATCAAATGATTAAACTGGAATGGTTTATAGCTATATTCGATAAATTCAAATACCTGATCAACTTCATCGCAGATTTCACTATGGCAGGTAAACAAACTCATATCGGTGTAAATGCGTGCCGTTTTTTCGTTGAAATTACCGGTACCGATATGGGCGTATTTCACCGATTTGCCTTTTTCTTGCCGGGTAATTAAACATAGTTTGGAGTGAATTTTTAGCGTGGTCAGGCCAAATACCACTTGGATGCCAGCTTGTGTCATGCGGCGCGCCCAATTGATATTATTTTCCTCGTCAAACCGTGCTTTAAGCTCGACCACCACCGTCACTTTCTTGCCATTTTTGACGGCATCCAGCAAAGAGTTAATGACGCGCGAATTTTTCGCGACGCGATACATGGTCATTTTGATGGAGGTGACTTTGGGATCAAATGATGCCTGGCGCAGCCATTCGGTGAAATAGGTAAAATTGTGATAGGGGTAGTGCAATAACACGTCGCTAGAGCGGATCGCGTCAAAGGTGGTGCGATGTTGCTCAAAATCTGGGCTAGGTAAAGGTGGTAATGCAGGATACTCTAGACTGGCATGTCCGATGTTTGGAAAACTAATAAAGTCTTTAAAATTTCGATAGCGACCGCCAGGGATCAGCGAATCATAAGAACTAGCACCAAGCTGTTTTTTTAATATTTTCAACATGTTTTCTGGCATGTTGGCGTCATAAACCAAACGAACAGGTTCGGATTCTAGCCGTTGCCGAATACCCTTCGACATTTTATCCAGTAGGCTCTGATCGAGCGTATCGCTGACGTTATATTCGGCGTCTTTGGTGAGTTTTAATGAATAGGCTTGGATGTCACAAAATTCAAAAAAACCACTGAATAAATCGGATAAACAATGGCAAATAACATCATCCAGCATCATAAATTGATGGCGGAAACGGCCCTTTTTCTTAGTTTTATTTAAGTACGTCGGTAACTCAATAAAACGCGACATCTCGTCGGTGGGAACTTGCACAATGGCGTACTCAGGTTTACCAGTGCCGGTCATTTCGACCATTAAATAGGTGGCGTTATCTTCAAGGCGCTTTCCGAGTTTCACATCGTCACTGTTTAACAGAATCGGCGAAATATGCCGTTGCACCCGTTCTTTGAAATAGCTTTTAACCCACGCTGATTGCGATTCATTGAGCTTAAATTGATCGATAAACTCGATATTATGCTTGCGAAGCTCGGCTAATAACTCGGCATAAATAGCATTAAATTTATCGCCAAGTGTTAAGACATTACGTTGAATGTCGTGCAGTAAGTCTTCGGGGTTATCGTGATCATCACTGTGGTATTTTTTCAGTAAAATCCGTCTTTTTACATCCGCGACACGCACGCGGAAAAATTCATCCATGTTATTGGAGTAGATCCCCAAGAACCTGAGACGTTCAATTAACGGATTGCGCGCATCGGCCGCTTCTTGCAGCACGCGCTCATTAAAGGATAACCAACTGAGTTCTTTTGGATAATAATGCAATTCGGTCACTTTATCGTTAGTTGCGCGCATATGTACCTCTTCCTGTGGGTTGAGGTACTTTATGGCAAATTTATGACGACAAGATGAATGAGTGCAATTAGGCAGGGATATCTTCTACATCGACTACGACGTCAGCTGCGATGGCTTCCAATGCTTTCACTACTTCATCTTTGTTTAAGCCTTCAGGCAACTCTACTGTAGCAATTGCGTGGAACAATGGCACCCCCCAATTGGGTGCAATTTGCTTATTACTTTCAAAATGAATGATATTGGTGCCTTTGTGGCGGATAACGGACGACAATTCACGGACAATACCAGGTCTGTCATTCCCAGTGATGACAAACTTCAACAGTTTATGTTCGTCAATCGATGTGGCGACGCCGTGTTGGATACGAATATCCAAATCTGTCATATGCCCCAGCGCGAGTGTTAAGGCTGGGAGATGGTCTTCGTGCACTTCAACTTGTAAGATGCCAGCAAAATACCCTGCTAAGTGACTCAGATTACTTGCAGTCCAGTTACCATGGTGTTCACTGATAACGGTGGCGAGTTGTTCCACCAGACCTGCTTTATCCTTGCCAATAAGGGTAAGAACTAACTGTTTCATGACGCAATTCCTTTGGAAACTAATATGTACAGTACAATGACTCGTTGTTGTAGTTGCTTGTGCATTTATGGGGACAGATATTGTTGTGATGTTGCATTTATTTAAATAATGCACGAAGTCGGGTAAAACTATAGCGCCTTTGGGTAAAAAAACAATGCGGTTTTGTTTTTATCCAACTACAAATGCGACCAATCTCTAGAATGTTTAGTCATACAAATGTCATATTCGCTTCTTAAAATTACCTTAGGGTGTTTATAAACTCGATAAAGTCTTGGACGCTAACGCTTAACCGCTAAGCTTTAGGTTTTCCATGTCTGCGCGAAGCGTAGAAACGTCCAGTGCACTATGCACTGTGCACTAAGCACTATGGTGTTTCGGGTGGTTTTGTAAGCTGGCCATAAGGATTTCGACGTGAAATTATCTCTGCGTTTGTTAGGTGTTCCGGTGGTATTCGCCATGATGCAGCTGTCCGTGCACGCGGCAACGCATGTCGATCCCGCTTTACCTGACTATCAAAAGGCCAGTGGTGTGTCTGGGTCAATTTCCAGTATTGGCTCTGATACCTTAAACAATTTGATGACGCTGTGGGCGGAAGATTATCGTAAAGTCTACCCCAATGTGACCATTCAAATTCAAGGGGCTGGTTCATCCACCGCACCTACCGCACTTAGCGAAGGTACCGCTAATTTCGGCCCTATGAGCCGAGCGATGAAGCCATCTGAGATACAAGCTTTTGAAGCAAAATTTGGCTACAAACCTGTTGCCATCCCGGTTGCGGTTGATTTGTTAGCCATTTACGTAAATAAAGACAATCCTATCAAAGGATTATCCTTGCCGCAGGTCGATGCCATTTTTTCCGCAACACGGCGCTGTGGTTACAAAGAAGATGTCATTCGTTGGGGGCAGCTGGGGTTAACGGGGGCGTGGAGCAATCGTGATTTCACCATGTACAGCCGAAACGCGGTATCTGGAACTTATGGTTATTTTAAAGAGCACGCGCTTTGTAATGGCGATTTTCGCGCCAGCATTAATGAACAGCCGGGCTCTGCGTCAGTGGTACAGGGTGTGAGTGAATCTATAAATGGCATCGGCTATTCCGGTATTGGCTATGTAACGTCGGGCGTGCGCGCCATTCCGATCGCCAAAAAAGAAGGTGGCGACATGGTGGCGCCGACGGCAGATCATGCCTTAGATGGCAAGTATCCGTTATCACGATTTTTATATGTGTATGTGAATAAACATCCGAACAAACCATTGGCGCCGATGGAACGTGAGTTTATCAAATTGGTGTTGTCTAAGCGTGGCCAAGAAATCGTTGTCCGTGATGGTTATGTGCCAGTGCCAAATCGCATTGCGGTCAAGATCCTCGCCGAGTTAGGCATCGAATAACGCGTCGATACGCCAAGTGGCACACAGCGGTTTCTGCGTTCAAATGCCGAATAACTGCGTCGAAAAGTTTCAGTTTTATGACAAAGGTGGCGCTTTGTAATAATTCTGACATAGATTTTATCTATAGTTGCCACAGTTTAAATCCTTGATCAGGGATATTACACATGACTTCCACCCCCAACGTAGATACGGCTAGTGCTGTTCACTCGCTGCTTCCCCGCGGTGAGCAACGTGCACGCCTGCGTCGTTGGCGCAGTCTGAAGGATAAACTATCGAAATATTTCATCACGTTTGCTGGTATCAGTGTGGTGCTGGCATTTACCACCATTTTTGTGTATTTGTTTTCCGAAGTTGCCCCTCTGTTTTCCTCAGCGTCAATTTCGCCGCAGCAGCAGTACAAAGCGCCACACCAAGCGCCATTATTAACGTCGATAGAACGCTATGGCGAAGTGGCGCTCAGTGTAGACTCGACTGGTGCGTTGCAATTTTTTAATGCGCAAACAGGGCAAACACTTCAAAATATTCAGCTTGCATTACCGGCCAACGCGCAAATTACCGCCGTATCACAAGCGGCTCCACGTTCTGGTCTTTTCGCGCTAGCGACCGCCCAAGGTCAAGTGCTGGTGGCTGCCCATGAATATAACTTAAGCTACCCGAATGATCAGCGGCAAGTGATGCCAGTCTTAACCTATCCGCTGGGCGATTCCTTGCTGCAACTGGATCCACAAGGTCAGTCAATACAAGCTTTGGCGATACAAGAGGGTGCGTCAGGCATCACTTTGGTTGCTTTTACCAGTGATGGACGGCTTATCCTGAGCCGATTTGAAGCGAAAACCGAATTTTTAACCGGTGAAACCAGTTTAGAGCGGCAGGATTACACAATGAGTAATGCGCCAAAGAGTGCGCGTAATATCCTGCTCGATACCAGCCTAAAGAACTTATATGTGTCTGATAATGAGGGTAAAATTCATTATTATGATGTCTCAGAGCCCAGTCAGGCGCGCTATGTTGAAGCGGTGCAAGCCGTTGCCAAAGGACAGCAAATCAGTGCATTAGAGTTTTTGGTCGGTTCAGTGTCGCTGATTGTTGGCTCAACCGATGGCACCTTGAGCCAATGGTTTTTAGTGCGAGACGCGCACAACAATTTCCATCTCAAGCAAATTCGTGAGTTTCAGCAACATCCAGCCGCTATCGTCCAAATTGTGCCCGAGTATTCGCGAAAAGGTTTTGTGGTGTTGGATGCCGCAAATCATATTGGCATTCATTACGGCACCTCTGCCCGAACTTTGCTGCTAGACACATTGCCCGTCGCGGGAGCGCAGCGGCTGGCTTTGTCGCCTATTAATACCGAGTTTTTGCTGCAATCAAACCAAGGCAATATCACCAGATTCCAACTGGAAAATGCCCATCCGGATATTTCATGGCGCGCTTTGTGGAATGAAGTGTGGTACGAGGGGCGAACCGAGGCGGAGTATGTGTGGCAGGCGTCGTCGGGCTCGGATGAGTTTGAAGCCAAAATGAGCTTAGTTCCGTTAGCGCTCGGTACCCTCAAAGCCGCTTTCTTTGCCATGTTGTTTGCCACGCCATTGGCGGTGATGAGCGCGGTTTATACCGCTTATTTTATGTCGCCGACGTTACGCGGCAAAGTCAAACCTACCATTGAAGTGATGGCCGCACTACCGACGGTGATTTTAGGCTTTTTGGCAGGGCTCTGGTTGGCGCCATTCATCGAAAACTACCTCAGTGCGGTCTTTGCTATCTTGTTGTTGTTACCGCTATTGATGCTTGCCACTGCATGGTGTTGGCGTTATGTACCTGAGGCTATCCGCAGCCGTGTTGGTACTGGCTTTGAGGTGTTGGTATTAATCCCTGTCATCGTTGGTTTTATTTACGTCGCCGTCAGTGCCAGTCCATGGCTTGATTCGGTGTTGTTTGATGGCAGTTTACGGCAGTGGTTGACCGATCATGGTTATAACTATGATCAGCGTAACGCCTTAGTCGTTGGCATTGCGATGGGCTTTGCGGTGATCCCGAATATTTTTTCGATTGCTGAAGATGCGGTGTTTAACGTGCCTCGGCATTTAACGCAAGGATCGCTCGCGCTGGGTGCTACCGCGTGGCAAACCATGATCGGCGTGGTGCTACCCACGGCAAGCCCTGGGATTTTTGCTGCGGTTATGGTCGGTTTTGGCCGCGCTGTGGGCGAAACCATGATTGTGTTGATGGCCACCGGCAACAGCCCAGTGGTCAATTTTAATTTGTTTGAAGGGATGCGGACCTTGTCGGCCAATATTGCGGTCGAGCTACCCGAAACCGCCGTTGATAGTACACATTTCCGCGTATTGTTTTTAGCGGCGCTGGTGCTGTTTGTATTTACCTTTGCCTTTAACACTGTGGCGGAAGTGATCCGGCAGCGGTTACGGCAACGCTTTAGTAATCTGTAATGGGATCTGGATTTATGAATCATTGGTTTAAATCTGGAACTCCTTGGATTTGGTTAAATGCCGGAGCTATCGCGTTATGTTTAGTGATGGTGGTTGGCGTGTTGGGGCTGATTGCAGTGCAGGGTGCCAGCCATTTTTGGCCATCAACCTTGACGCAGGTACAGCTGACACAGTCCGATGGCAGCCAACGGATATTACTTGGCGAACTCATTCGCACTGAACAAGTGTCAGCCACCACCCTGCGTGATGCGGGTGTTGTGGTCAAAACCGACGCCGAGAGCTATGCACGGCACTTATTCAAGTTGGGTAACCGCGATCTGTATGGACGTGATTTTAGCTGGTTTATGGACCAGGATTTAGCACAGTGGTCAGTGCCAAAAGATGCCATCGTGATTGAACGGCGCGAGTGGGGCAATTTTTATGGTTACCCTGAGCAGATTTTGGCAGATGGCGTGGTTGTGGCGCAGGGCGAGCAGTTATGGTCTGAGTTGCAGTTGCGGATGGCTCGAGCAAATGCGATTTATCAACAAATAGCTCAGTTAGAAAAAGACGAGATTGCCACCATTAACAATGGTATGGCGCAGTTACGTCTTGAACTGCGTCGGTTAGAGCTGCGTCAAGCCAGCCCAGCGGAAATTGCATTGTTCCAGCAAGATGCCGAACTGACAAAACAAACGCTGGATGCGCAATATGCCCAGTTGCAACAGCAATTGGATGCACTCTATGCCCAGGTCAAGCGTGATACCTTAGTGGTCCGTACTGCCGATGGCAAAACGCTGCAAATCAGTTTTGCCAACATTGTGCATGCCCACCAACCCAACAATATGTCATTGCTGGAAAAAATCACGCATTACTTTGTTGCTGTCTGGCATTTTCTGACGGAAGAACCGCGCGAAGCCAATACCGAAGGTGGTATTTTTCCGGCCATCTTTGGCACCATTACCATGGTCATTTTAATGTCTATTATTGTGACGCCCTTTGGCGTGTTGGCCGCCATTTACCTGCGAGAATATGCCAAACAAGGGCCACTGCTGAAGATTATCCGTATTTCGGTGTATAACTTGGCTGGTGTGCCATCGATCGTGTATGGCGTATTTGGCTTGGGATTTTTTGTCTACATCCTTGGTGGTAATATCGATGCGCTGTTTTACCCCGAATCCTTACCCACGCCCACCTTTGGTACCCCTGGCTTATTTTGGGCCTCGCTAACCTTGGCCTTATTAACTTTGCCCGTGGTGATCGTATCGACGGAAGAAGGACTATCACGCATTCCTAGCACCATTCGCATGGGAAGCTTGGCACTTGGTGCCACTAAATCTGAAACGCTGTGGAAAGTCGTGGTCCCGCTTGCCACGCCAGCCATGATGACGGGTTTGATTTTGTCGATTGCCCGTGCTGCTGGTGAAGTTGCACCTTTAATGTTGGTTGGGGTGGTGAAACTGGCGCCAAGCTTACCGATTGATGGTCATTTCCCATTTATTCATCTTGATCAGAAAATTATGCACTTAGGCTTTCATGTGTACGATGTGGGCTTTCAAAGCCCGAATGTGGAAGCCTCGCGGCCGTTATTGTATGCCACCGCCTTAGTGCTGGTGTTGCTGATTGTGGTACTCAACATGACGGCGATCCATTTGCGCAATAAATTACGTGAACGCTATCGCAGCGAGTCGGAGTAAACCATTGATGGATAAGTACCCGCTGTGGTTCAACCCGAGCATGAGCCTAGATTTTTAAACGAGAACAGCTATATGTCATATCAACATGGGTCGAGTTTTGACGAGCAAGATTTAAACATTGCCGATGAACGAATCAAAATTGCGGTGCATGACTTATCGCTGTTTTATGGGCAAACACCTGCGCTGCAAAACATTCATTTAAGCATTCCGGAAAAGCGCGTCACCGCATTTATTGGGCCTTCTGGCTGTGGAAAGTCTACGTTATTGCGCTGCTTTAATCGCATGAACGACTTGGTCGACGATTGTCGTACTGAAGGCCAAATTGTGATGGATGGGCAAAATATTTATGGCAAAGCCGTTGATGTAGCGGAGCTGCGGCGGCAAGTGGGTATGGTGTTTCAAAAACCGAACCCATTTCCAAAGTCGATTTATGACAACGTGGCTTATGGCTTGCGTTTGCAAGGCGTGAAAGATCGACGCGTGTTGGATGAAGTGGTGGAAAATTCACTCAAAGGTGCTGCGCTATGGAACGAAGTGAAAGATCGGCTCCATGACAATGCGTTTAGTTTGTCCGGCGGCCAACAGCAACGACTGGTGATTGCACGTGCGATTGCCATCGAACCTGACGTGCTGTTATTGGATGAACCGGCATCAGCATTGGACCCCATCTCTACGCTGAAGATCGAAGAGCTTATTTATGAGCTTAAAAGTCGCTACACCATTGTCATAGTGACACACAATATGCAACAGGCGGCGCGAGTGTCTGACTATACTGCGTTTATGTATATGGGACGCTTGATTGAATTTGATGGCACAAACAAAATGTTTACGAATCCATCACAGCAACAAACCGAAGATTATATAACGGGTCGGTTTGGTTAATTTGTATTGATAACAGGTATTTTGTGATGGACAAACTTAATTTAACAAAACATATCTCGAGCCAATTCAATGACGAATTAGAACAAATTCGTAACCATGTCATGGCGATGGGAGGCTTGTTAGAACAACAATTGTCGGATGCGTTAAATGCGATCAGTCGTAACGATGCTGATTTGGCACGGCAAGTGATTGCCACTGATCTTAAAGTCAATGAGTGGGAGTTGCGCATCGATAGTGAATGTACCCGAATTATTGCCAAACGCCAACCTGCCGCCAGTGATTTGCGCCTGATTATGGCCATCATCAAAGCGATATCGGATTTAGAACGTATTGGCGATGAATCTGAACGCATCGCTAAAGTTGCCTTGGAGTCCTTTAATGGCGCGCAACAGGATTTATTAGTCAACCTCGACAATATGGGGCGCCATGTTGCGCAAATGCTACACGATGTGTTGGATGCCTTTGCCCGGATGGATGTGGAAGCGGCACTGGCAGTGCACAAAGAAGATAAAAAAGTTGATCGTGAATATGAAGCGATAACGCGACAACTGATGACATATATGATGGAAGACCCGCGGTCTATTCCGAAAATCATGAACGTTTTATGGTCGGCTAGGGCGCTTGAGCGCATTGGCGATCGGTGTAAAAACATTGCCGAGTACGTCATTTCTTTTGTTAAAGGCAAAGATGTGCGACACAGCAATGATGAAGTGTTAGAGCAAAATGTGAGGAACTGAAACAAAAAGATAAATCAAGCAAAAGGCCGGTAATTTCGGCAAATATATGTCAATTTTATCGTGTTTTTTTTGTAGATTTCGTTTTTTATTGCGCAGCTGTTTTAGTACAATGCGCACCGGCTTTCGTCCATAGAAAACTAAGGGGCAACTTATGCCAAGTGCATTTTTAGCGGTGTTCGCCAAATCGCCAATTAAACCAATTGAAGAACATATTCTAAAAGTGTTAGCTGCCAGCGAGCAGTTAATTCCATTTTTTAATGCAGTGTATGCCAAGGATTGGAATACGGCTGCTGAGGTGAGAAAAAACATCGTCGCGTTGGAAAAAGATGCAGATGCACTGAAACGTGACATCCGTATCCACTTGCCACGTGGCTTGTTTTTGCCTGTGGATCGGACGGATATTCTTGAGCTCGTTGCGCAGCAAGATAAAATTGCCAACAAAGCAAAAGATATCACCGGCCGAGTGTTAGGTCGAGAGTTAGAAATTCCTGAACCAATTCAAGCGGAGTTCGCCGCCTATTTGCAACGCTGTGTCGATGCGGTGTCGTTAGCATCTGAAGCTATCAATGAATTGGATGAGTTATTGGAGACCGGCTTCCGTGGCCGTGAAGTAGATCTGGTGATCAAAATGGTTGAGAAAATCGATGCCATTGAGCATGACACCGATCAAATGCAAATTGGACTGCGTAAATACGTTCGTAAATCAGAGCACTTGATGAACCCGGTGGATGTGATGTTCTTATATCGCACCTTGGAATGGGTTGGCGACCTAGCGGATACCGCATTGCGGGTTGGCTCTCGTCTTGAAATCATGTTAGCACGTTAATTACAAAGGTAATTTTACAATGGAAATTTTGTCGCAGTACGGTTTCTACCTGGTACTGGTAGCCGCTATTTTTGGTTTTATCATGGCGTATGGTGTTGGTGCGAACGACGTCGCCAATGCGATGGGTACGTCGGTAGGTTCTAAAGCACTCACAATCAAACAAGCCATTCTTATCGCTGCGGTGTTTGAATTCACTGGCGCATTTTTCGCCGGTGGTGAAGTAACATCGACGATTCGTAGTGGTATTGTTGATTCGGAAGTATTTGCCGCCGTACCAGAATTATTAGTCTACGGTATGATTGCATCTTTGTTAGCTGCCGGTACTTGGTTGTTAGTAGCCACCTATTTCGGCTGGCCGGTTTCAACAACTCACTCAATCGTGGGTGCTATTATCGGTTTTGCCGCTGTGGGTGTAGGTGTTGACGCCGTTCATTGGGAAAAAGTATCTGGTATTGTTGGGAGCTGGGTAGTCACCCCACTGCTGTCAGGTATTTTGGCATATTTGATTTTCATGAGTGCACAAAAGCTGATTTTTGATACTGATAATCCATTGGCTGCGGCAAAAAGATATGTACCGTTCTATATGGTATTTGCTGCGTTTATCATGGCGTTTGTGACAGTCACTAAAGGTTTAAAACACGTTGGTATGGACTTGTCAGATGAACAAGGCGTACTGCTGTGTATCGCTATCGCTGCGGTTGCTGGTTTAATTGGTAAGATCGCGATCAGTCGTTTGACCATAGATCCAAATGCTGATAAAGAAATGCATTTCAACAACGTTGAAAAAGTGTTTGGTATTCTCATGATTTTCACGGCCTGCTGTATGGCGTTTGCGCACGGCTCCAACGATGTAGCCAATGCAATTGGTCCTTTAGCTGCGGTTGTTGGCGTGATTCAATCGCAAGGCCAAGTCTTAGATAAAGTCTCGCTTGATTGGTGGATCCTGCCATTGGGCGCTGTTGGTATCGTGATTGGTTTAATGACCTTTGGTGCCCGTGTTATTCAGACGATCGGTTCCAACATCACGCATTTAACGCCAAGCCGTGGTTTTGCTGCAGAAATCGCAGCAGCCAGTACTGTTGTTATTGCGTCGGGCATGGGCTTACCAATTTCAACCACTCAGACATTGGTTGGTGCGGTATTAGGTGTAGGTATGGCACGCGGTATTGCCGCGTTGAACTTGGGTGTTGTTCGTAACATCTTTGTATCTTGGGTCGTTACCTTACCTATCGGTGCATTCCTATCTATCGTGTTCTTCTTTGCTATTCAAGCCATCATGGGCTCCCTGGCCTAAATCGGTTTGATGATATGAAAAAAACCAGCGCTTGCGCTGGTTTTTTGTTTTTAACAGTGGCAGTGCTTCTAACGCGCGCTTTGCGGTGGCATGAACTGTAACCATCTTAAAGTCAGTCAATTCAGCACTGTCGCTTGCCGCGATGATTTGTTTCGACTAGTATCATTTTCATTGAATAAAACGTGTGATTATCAACGGATTTTTGAATGAAACGCTTACCTAGCATTAAACAGTTGCAGTATTTGCTGGCACTGCACGAACATCAACACTTTGGCCGTGCCGCGGACGCTTGCTATATCGGCCAGTCGACTTTAAGTGCGGCCATCGCTAACCTCGAAGAGACCATGGATGCGCAGTTGTTAGAGCGCGACCATAAAACCTTTATCTTTACTGCCTTGGGCGAAGATATTGTCCGACAAGCCCGCTATATCATCGAACAATGCGAAGAGCTGAGTGATTTTGCCCGTCATCAAGGCAAACCTATGACAGGTCCGTTTCGTTTGGGCTGCATTCCAACCATAGCGCCTTTTGTGCTAAGTGATGTGATGGCGCAGTGCCGAGCACGTTATCCTGAATTACAACTTTTATTACGTGAAGACACCTCGGATAATTCCCTGCGAGCGTTAGCGGAAGGGCGGCTCGATATGGTGTTATTGGCCCTGCCATTTGATACCGGCACCTTTCATAGTGAAGTGTTAGCACAAGATGGTTTTAAATTGGTGCTGCATCGCGATTGGCTTGATCGAGGTTTTAACTTAGACGTCAGTCAGTGGCCAGATGAAAGTATTTTTTTGTTAGAGCGAGAGCATTGCTTAACGGCTCATGCGGTTAAAGCTTGTGAATTAGCGGATAGCCGTAAAGTGAATCCATTTTTTGCCACCAGCTTGCATACTTTAACGCAAATGGTGAATAACAAACTTGGCGTCACCTTTATGCCGCAAATGGCGATCAACAGTGGCTTATTAAATGGCACCGATTTGGTCACACAGACCCCACTTCAGAGTAATGCCTACCGTGATATTGGCGTGGCCTGGCGTCCAACATCTTCAAAAACCATGAGTTACCGCTTGATGGCAAATTTGATCCGTGATGTGTTAGCGGAAAAATGTAATGCGGATGCATAGATTTGTGCAGATAATTTTAAAGAGTGAATACGATACGTTGTGCCTGACGAATGCCTTAACCACGCTAAAGTTGGAATGGTTAAGGCTTGGATGCAATGGGGGAAGTTAGACCCAAAGATTATGCGTTTTGGTCGAACTGCTGGTTAGATGTGGTCTCGTCGGTGTAGATAGTTCATCATGTGTATGATCGACGTTAAGTGGTGGTGTAGGCAAGCGCAGTAGGTGAATCAAGCTCAACACGTTTAGCAGAGGGCACCACGCCAAGAGCGCATACCGAATTGGCGGGTGGTTTTTTTCTGCGGCGAGCTCATAGCTATACCAAGATAACAGTAAGTGTGTCATGGTGAGTAAAAGTAGGGAATACCAAACTGTCATCATTCCTCCAGCATCCTGCCACTTGTATCATGAACAATAAATAACTGTAAAATTGTATCTGAGAATTTAGATATAGCCATTTTTTACAATCATACGGTGCAGCTCTTGCAACAAAATGGCGTAACTGCCAAACACTTTATAGTGTAGTCACCTTACTGAGTTCGTCAGTATGAGACCAGTTTTTAAACAAAACTTTACCTGTGATTAGCTTTATGAGGACAAGGTGCCGTCTTGCTCCCATTCATATTGCTCGATTCCAACCGTGCAATAGCCGCAACGGCATTGGTTTTGTCACGGCGCAAGGGTAAAATAAATCTCCCATTCACTAGTTTGTCAGTAAAGCGGACTATCCTATGCAAGTTAAAGATTTTTCTTTTGAGTTACCGGA
>JACCDR012422296.1_pt1 | contig 20373 bp, 20 predicted proteins | sample 7446431 | NCBI WGS metagenome assembly JACCDR01 (sample SAMN15323443, study PRJNA562643) | freshwater metagenome | isolation source: river surface water | place: USA:Blue River Watershed | collected 2017-08-17 | reverse complement strand
CAACCGCACGACCTCCATCGTCGCCTCGTGGGCGTTGTCGACGGGGACTTCGAGGATGAACTCGTCGTGGATGAAAAACAGCAACCGCGACCCGAACAAGGGCGAGTCCGGCACGGCGTAGCAGGACATCGTGATGTAGAACAGCGCTCGCTTGGCGAGGTCGCCGGCCAGCCCCTGGAAGATCGAGTTCGCGAGCGACGTGTAGTCGTTGCGGCCGTTGCAGCCCCGCACGCGGTTCGACACGAATTGCGTCAGCGGCGTGCCGGTGTCGGAATGGTACGACACGAACTCGAAGAACGGCGCCATACGGAACTTCTCGTTCCAGCGCTCCTTGTGCTCGTAGCACTCCTGCACCGTCAACGGCGCCGGCAACTCGTCGGCCTTGTACAAGGCGACGGTCATGTCGGCGAATCGGCGGGCGCCGACGCCGCCCGGCAGCGAGAAGTTCAGCGCCTTGCCGATGGCGCGGGGGCCTTTCTTGAACGGGTCGTTCTTGTCCTTCTTGCGCTTGATGGCCTCCTCGTAGGAGATACCGATCATCTCGCCGCCGTAGTCCGAGTGCGGGTCCCAATTCGGGTCCTTGCGGAAGCCGTCGGCGAACGCGGAGTCGCCCGCGATCCACAAGCACGCCTGGCCCAGGGTCCGAAGTTCAAGCGCGCCGTAGTCGACGCTGGCGAGGTGGAAGCCGTCACGGGGCACGACGCCTTCGCGGATGCCGTACGCCTTGGGGAAGTTCTGGAAGTTGGTGCCGGCGCGCTCCTCGACCGCTTCGTACTTCCACCCGTCTTCGAGTTCGGGCCAGAACGGATTCGCCTGCTTCAGCTTCGAGCCGCCCCACGACGTGCGGCCCGACGCGACGAGGACGTTCGGTCGCGACGTCATGGCGTGGTGGATGCCGGACTGCATCGGTTCGATGTACGTCGACTTCCACTTCCGCGCGGTGTTGAGCCGCGACAGCACCGTCAGCGCCTCGTTGTGCGGCGCGAGGACCTCCAACGTGTCGACGTCGGCCTTGGGCTTGCCGGTGGGCGTGCGCGGCACTTCGATCTTGGCGGCGACGCACGCAGCGACGACGGCCTCGTGGACCTTGGCGGTGTTGACGGTGCCCTCGGCGGTGAACAGGCCGGCCTTCGTCAGGACGTCCTCGCAGAACTCCGCCTCGGCGAGGCAGCACATCTCGGCCCACGACAACGTCCACTCGTCGGTGCGGGCGCCGTGCAGCGCAGCGAGTTGAAGGCACACGGCCGCGGCGACCTGCAACCATTCGTCGGGTGTGTCGCCGTCGCGGGCTTGCGACCGTGCGACGTCGCGGAGGTAGCGCACGTCGTCGATGGCGTACTGCCGAGCCTCCTCGGGCCACCGCGACGGGTCGATGCCGTCGAGGAGCGCGTACCGCGTCCGCCAGGTCTCCTCGCCCTTGTCCATCTCGACGCCGACGCGGCGCTTCGCGATGCCGCCGAGGGAGAGGTGGCCTTGCGGGTGCTTGTCTTGCAGCGTGCCGGCGCGGATCTCCAACAGCATCTCGCGCAGCATCGGGTCACGGCCACGGCCGCGCGCCAGCATCCGAAACACCTTGCCGATCAGGTCCGGCCACGTCGCGATGATCTCGACGATGTCGTAGGCGCCGTTGAACGCCTCGAACAACACGTTGTCGTCGTCGAGGCACGCTTCGATGACGGCCTTGGTGCCGGGGTCGTCGCGCAAGACGATGCGGACGTCGCCGTTTAGGCCCTTGACGTCGTCGTCGATGGCGTACTGGACGCACACCAACTTCGGTGCGAGCAAGCCGGCGCGGATGGGGAAGGTTTCGGTGTCGAAGCGGAACGTCTTCATGGGACCTCTACAAAAAGAAGACGGCCTCCGCTGTACACGGAAGCCGTCGGTGGCCGCTACCGATTCGGGGCCACGATACCGAAGCCGGAAAGGAGGAAAGAGCCTACGCTCGGTAGCACACGCCACGCGGGCCTATGACCTCCGCGTGGTTGATTGGTGTCCAGGACAGGAGTCGAACCTGTACGGAGTTGCCTCCACTAGGGTTTGAGCCTAGCGCGTCTACCTCTTTCCGCCACCTGGACACAAGACCGGCCGAGGGCGCCGGTCGTTGCCTCACTCTTTGACGAGGCCGGCGCGGACGAGGTCCTCGCGCGTGGCGAGCGCCGGCTCGAACAACGTGTAGGGCTTCTGCGTGTTCTGGTTCTTCTTCTCGATGGCGTTGATCACGAAGATCGAGCCGACGAGGGGTTGCGTGACGCCGGCCAGGCGCTCGGCTTCGTCGGAGATGCGCTTCTTGAAGTCAGCCTCGGACTCGCCGTCGTTCTGCTTCAGGCCCAGCGTCAACTCGTCGATCGCGCCGGTCTTCGCCACCTCGGGCAGCGATTGCTTCGCGATGTGGAGGCAGCGGCGGATCAGCGGCTTGGTCTTGTCGGGGTACTTGAAGGGGTCCTGGAAGCGGATGACGGAGCCCTTCGAGTACGAGCCGTCGGTGTTGTCGGTGAACAGGACGCGGCAGTCCAGCATGAACGCGGCCTTCACGTCGCCCTTCGCCTCACGCACGGTGATGCGTTCGAGACGGATGACGTGGTTGCCCTTGCGGCCATAGGGGAGTTGCGCCGAACCCTGCGACGACATGACGGAATCCATGATACCCATGCTTGCTTGTCTTTCTGCCCTCTGTATCGGGCTTTGTTTGTGCCTCGGCGTCGGAATGACGCGTTGGCGGTTTCAGAGCGGGCGGCCGCTCGGAATCAGTGGCGCACCGTGCAGCCCTTGAGGAGGCCGCAGCACACGACGCCGTTGACGGCCTTGTCGCCGCGCTTGGCGGTGAACCCCGTGCGGAAGGCGTCGTCGCGGCCGCACCCGAAGAAGGCGTAGCCCGTCGTGCGGATGTTGGTGTAGCCCTCGTCTTCGAGGGTCTGCCGCGTGGCCGCATCGTCGGTGCACGAAGCGGTGAGCAGGACGGCGAGCAACAGCTTCTTCACTGCACGTTCTCCAGGTAGGCGGTGATGGCGGCCTTGATGGCGGCGTCGGTGTCGGTCGCGTCGTCGAGGTACGAGCCGATGAAGGTGCCGTTGTCGATGCGGTTCTTGAGGTAGGCTGCGTTGACCTCGGTCGGCTTCCACTGGTCCTCAAGGCCGTAGCAGGAGCAGTGGCTGCCTTCGACCTCGAACAGATTCCCGTCCTTGGTGGCGAGGACGTAAGCGCCTCCGCAGTAGTCGCCGTAGTTGTACGCCGCCACCACGATCTCGAAGTCGCTGATGGCCTCGTCGAACGCGTAGCCCACGTAGTTCTTGCTTTTGAAGTTGCCCAGGAAAACGCTCATCTCTCAGCCTCCACCATCTCGGCGATCAACGCCTCGAACGAAACTTCGGGCTTCCAGCCCAGGTCCTTGCGAATGGCCGACGAGTCGCCGCACAAGCGGTAGACCTCGGTCGGCCGATTCTCGGCGACGTCCCACGTCACCGGAAAGTTGTTGCCGGAGATGCGCCGCGCGGTCTCGACAAGTTCTTCCACCGTACGTGTTGTACCAGTTGCAACGACGTAGTCAACAGGTTCTTCCGCTTGCAGCATCATCCACATGGCGCGGACGTAGTCGCGAGCGTGTCCCCAATCGCGCATGGTGTTGCGGCTTCCGAGGCACACGTGGGCGCCACGCGCGGCCGCGCGGCAGACCTTGCGCGTCACGAAGTTCGGTCCACGACGCGGGGACTCGTGGTTGAACAAGAAGCCGGCCACCGAGAAGTTGCCACGCTCGCGGTCGTTCTGCACGGCGTAGTGGGCGGCTGCCTTGGCCACGCCGTACGGCGACCGTGGGTGCAACGGCGTCGACTCGTCTTGCCATGCGTCGAGGCCGCCGAACAACTCGGAGGTCGATGCCTGGTAGAAGCGGCAGTCGTCGCCGTGAACCTCGCGAACGGCGTTCAGGAGGTTGATGGCGCCCACCGCGTTCACGGCGTGCGTCAGCGACGGCTGCTCGAACGACAACCCGACGTGGGACTGCGCGGCCAGGTTGTAGACCTCGTCGGGGCAGGACTCCTCGACGGCCTTGCGCAACGACGCCTCGTCGGTCAAGTCGCCCGTGACGACCTCGAAGTTCGGGTGCTCGAAGGCCGTGGGCGGCAGCACGCCGAGGCGGCCCTCACGAGCCGACACCGACGGCCGCACGAGGCCGTAGACGCGGTAGCCCTTGTCGAGGAGCAACTCAGCCAGATACGAGCCGTCCTGGCCGGTCACGCCGGTCACGAGTGCGTGCTTCATTCGGCACCTGGATCGGAGAAGTTCCGCACACCGGCCACGATGGCCCACGCGCGGCTGAGGGCGGCCGCGACGTCGTCGATGGGCGTGTCGACCGTGATGCCGGAGAGCGTGCGGACGAGGATGCGCATGCCGAGGGCGCGGATGGCCTCGTTGTCGTCCGTCGGCGGGGGCGGCGGGGTCGCGACGGGCAACGGTTCGACGACCGCCTGGCGAAGCGGGAGCGTCACGAAGCCGGGCTCCGCGGTCTTGGTGACCTCGCCTTCTTCGACCGTCACGACGACCTTCGGGGCGTTCTTCGAGCCCTTCGGGCGGCCGCGACCGCGCTTGGTCTCGACGACCGGGGGCGGAGGAGGCTCGTTGGCCGAAACGTTCGGGCGGGCGTCGGGCGGCACCACCTGGACGGCGATGGTCGTGTCGGGCTTGAGCGCTTCGAGGAGCGGCATCGTCGGCGGCGTGTGCAGCGGCTGCGGGGCGGCCGGCGCCGCCTCGGGCGGCAACGCAGCCGGCTCGAAGGTCATGGCGGGGAGGGAGGCGAGGGCGGCAAGGGCATCGAGGGACACGGGTGGGGACTCCTTTGTTTTCTTCTTCGGTGCGTCGGGGCAGTGCTCGCGGTACGGACAAGGCCCGTACTTGAAGCACGCTTCCGGGTTCGCCAAGACCTCAAGCGCCTTGGCTTTCTTCACCGTAAGCGCTGCCATTTCGCGGACAAGCGGATCCAACTGCGCGAGGCCGACTTCGACTGCGTCCGCAGGCACGGACCACGGCGCGGTGTGCGACGCGGCCGGGCGGTGCGCCGGCTCCTCGCGGACCGCGTAGATCCACGTCAGGTCCGTCTCGGTGGTCGGCGGCAGGCCGTGATCTTGCGCGACCAGGCTCGCACCGAGCGGGTAGACCACGCCTTGGGGGCCGGCCTTGACGTCGTCAGCGCGCTTGAAGCCTTGCTTCGACGACACGGTCTTGAAGTCGATGACCTGCGGTCGCGTCGGATCCGACAAGTCCAGCAAGTCGATGATGCCCCGGATCCACACGGGCGGCTCGGTGTTCGGCCACACGAAGTTGAACGGCACCTCGGAGAACGCGGCGGACTTGCCCGGCACGATGCCTCGGTCCTTGAGCGCTTGTACCAAGGCTTTGGCCGGGGCCGACTTCGGCTCCTCGACGAGGCCGTTGACCCACTCCTCGACCTCTTTGTGGATGGCGGTGCCGGCGTTGGCCGACGCCGACTCGGGGCGTTTGAGGCCGTCGAGTTTGTCGAAGGCCCACTTCCGCTTGCAGTCCTGGAACGTCGCGAGTTGCGACGGCGACAGGGCTATCCTTTTGGTTGGAGCAGGTTCCACTCCGTCGAGAACTTCTCCGCCACTTTTTTCCAAGATGAACGCTCCAACTGTGCCTGTGCCCGAGCGACGCGGACCTCGACGGGTTCCGGGTTCGCCAACAACTCGACGAGCTTCGACTTGTAGCCGTTGATATCGCCGTGGTCAACGAAAATCGCCTCGGGGCACGTTTCGGGCAGCGCGCCGTTGCGGACGGTCAAGGGCGTAGCGCCCGCGGCCGCGGCCTTCATCAGCGAGATGCACGACGTCTCGACGCCGACGTTCTCGAAGTGCGAGTACGCCCACACGTTGCAGCCGGCCAAGGCCTCGACGACCTTCGCGGGGGCGACGCCTCCGTGGTGCACCACGCGGCAGCCGAGCGCTTGCACTTCGGCGAGGCGATCGACGATGGCCTTGTGGAACTTCGGCTGGTGCTGCGCGACCATGGACCAGTCGTAGTAGATGTCGAGGTACGCGTCGGGGTTCGCGGCCTGCACTTCGGGCCACATCGCCAGCAGCGTCGCCAGACCCCGCGTCGGGCACGACGAGTACACCACGCGGTTCTTGTCGCGCGGTCCCGCAGCCAGGCCGTCGAAGTCGGCGGCGACGATCCCGTTCGCGAGGACCTTGATGTTCTTGTGGTCGGCGCCGGTCTCAGCGACGATCTTCCGCTTGTGGTGCTCGCTCAGCACGATCACGGAGTTGACCATCTGCGGGATGACCTTGGCGGCGTCGGGGTGGGCGCCGAGGCTCTGGTCGTGCAGCCACAACGACGAGCGGTGGATGCCGCTGAACAACACTGCGCTCTCGTCGCCGTTCTCGCGGCGCTCCCGCATCGCTTGCTGGTGGTCGGCGAGGCGGAGGACCAATCCGGTGTCGCGCCACACCACCAACGTGCCGTGCTCGTCGTGGGGGTTGAACTCGGTGACGGCCCGCCACTCGACGCCGTCGATGATGGAGCCCGGCACCGTAAGCGGAGGCAGCACGCCGAACACGCGGACGTTGCGGCCTTGGGCGGCGAGTTCACGCGTGAGGTGAACGACTGCCTCTTCGGAGCCGCCGAGCATGGCCTTGCCGGAGTTGCCGTCGAAGGGCTGCGGCGTGCCGGGCACGACGATCGTGATGCGGTTGATGTCCGCGCGGATCTTGTTCAGCGTCGCCGCGACGGCTTCGTGGCTGCGGAGGTCGCCGCGGATGTTGTTGATGGCGCGTTCGACCTCGCGGGCGGGGCGCTTGACTTGCCACGCGGCATCGGCCAACGCGGCCGGCGCGATGCACTTCTCGAACAAGAAGCCCTCGTGCGTCGTCTGCTCCGGCAGGTAGTGGCCGACGGTCTGGCGCTCGATGACCTCGTCGTAGCGGTGCATGCCGCTCAAGATCAGCGCCTCGTACGAGGGGCCGGCCTTCTTCGCGTATTGCAGCGCGCCTTCGAGGTCGCCCTTGTGCGCGACGAACCGCGCCACCTCGGACCACGCCTGGCGGCCCTCGGGGAGTTGCGGGTAGTGGGTGCCGACCTCGATCAGGTACGGCAGGGCGTCGTCGAAGCGGCGCTCGATCTTCGGGATCATCGCGATGGTCCGCGCGAGGCGGGCCTTATACGCTGGGTCGGTCGTCGTTGCGTACTCGCGTTCGGCGATCCGCGCGTTGCGGCGGAGGGCGGCCTCTTTCTCGGCCGGCGACTTGCGGCGGTGGAAGACCGTGACCTCGCGGATGATGCCGGCGTTCTCGCCCTCGGCACCCGCGTCGCCGTTGCACACGAGGCGCTCGTGGATCGCGTCCTCGAACATCCAGTCCGGCGTGTTGGGGCACAGCCGCATCGTGTTGAGGTTCTCGTCGACGTCGTAGCGGTAGGGCACGAACATCATGCGGACGTCGCCGCGGATGTTGGCCAGGATGTTCCGCAGGCGGTCGCCGTTCTCCAACACGTCGTCGGTGTCGAGGAACATGAACCACCGCGACTTGCCGAGGGTCATCTGGCGGCTGACGTTGCGCGCCTTCGCGAAGTCGTCGACCCACTCGAAGTCCTGGACCGCGCCGTTGTGGCTCTTCAAAAACTTGTCGATGTGCTGCCGCGTGCCGTCCACCGAGCCGGTGTCGACGAACGCGTAGTAGTCGAAGTGTCCTCGGATGGAGTCCAAAAACGGCTTGATGGTCTCGATGTTGTCTCGAAAGATCACGCCGAGTGCGAGGGCCGGGAGGGGTTTTGACGCGAGGGGTTTGACGGGCTTCACCATGGGAACCGCATTGTATGCGCACCCGTTTGGATGTGTCAAGATCAGATCCATGGTCCGTCGAACAAAAACCGAGAACAAGCCCCAAGACCTCCTCGAAGCCGCCATCGAGGCCGAACTCGTCAAGCGAGACCGCACCGCTTTGGTGAGCGATTTCAAGGCGTTCGTGAAGGCCGCCTGGCCGCACGTCGAGAACTTCCCGTTCAAGGAAGGCGTCCACGTCGACGCCATTTGTGAGCACATGCAGGCGGCCGGCGAGCGCCGAATCAAATCGTTGGTTATTAACGTTCCACCGCGTCTTGGTAAGAGTACACTTTGTTCCGTGTTGTTCCCGGCGTGGATTCTTGCACGGAATGCAAAGGAGACTTTGCTCCACGCATCGTACTCTGCAACGCTCGCCATCCGAGACTCCGTCAAGACCCGCACGCTCATCGAGTCGGACTGGTTCCGCGCGCGGTGGCCCGAGGTCTCGTTGCGCGAGGACCAAAACCTCAAGTCGTCGTTCCAGACGACGGTCGGCGGCGGCCGCATGACGACGTCCGTGGGAGGCACCGTCACCGGCCTCGGCGGCACGTTCCTCATCCTCGACGACCCGTTGAACGCGCAGGACGGCGACTCCGCCACGGTCCGCGAAGCCGCCAACCAGTGGTTCGCCGAGGCTTGGTACAACCGCATCAACGGCGACCCGGACCAGGCTGTTCGGATCGTCATCATGCAGCGCCTCCACGCGCGTGACGTCTCGGCGTTGTGCATCGACTCCGGGTGGGATCACCTCAACCTCCCCATGGAGTTCGAGGGCGAGATCAAGCCCACGTCGATCGGCTGGCACGACCCGCGCACCGAGTTCGGGCAGTTGCTGTGGCCGGACCAGTGGAACACCGAGGCGGTTGCGAAGCTGAAGAAGGCGCTCGGCCCCATGGCCTACGCCGGCCAGTACCAGCAGAACCCCGTGCCCCGCGGCGGCGGCACCATCAAGCGCGTGTGGCTGCGGTTCTGGTACGACCCCGCGCGCCTCGGCGGACCGCCCGACCCGGTCACGGCCCAACTCGAAGACGGCACGTTCATCGAGTTGCCGCAGAAGGCGTGGGCGCCGCCGAAGGGCGCGACTTATGTAAACTCGTGGGACGTCGCGTTCAAGGGCGGCCCGAAGTCCGACTTCGTCGTAGGCCAAGCCTGGCTCACGGAGGCGGGCAACGCCTACCTGGTCGACCAGGAACGCGGCCGCTGGGACTTCGTCGAAACCAAGGCCGCTGTGAAGCGCCTGCACAGCCGTTGCCGCGGGCTGCCGACCCTGGTCGAAGCGAAGGCGAACGGCGATGCCGTGATGACCGCCTTGCGGGAGGAGGACAACTTCATCGGGTTGTTGCCGGTCGACCCGAAGGGCGACAAGTTCTCGCGGCTGTCGGCCGTGGCGCCGCTGTACGCCTCGGGGACGGTGTGGCTGCCGCATCCGGCCATGGCGCCGTGGGTGGAGGCCGAGTACATCCCCGAGATCACCACGGCGCCGCGCGGTCTCAACGACGACCAAGCCGACGCGTCCTCGCAGGCGTTGGCGCACATCAGCGCGTCCCCCGAGACGCTGGTCGACTTCGGTCACGAAGCCTTGGACGGAGACGCGTCGGAGATGCTCATCGAACCCTCGTACTGGCTCGATTGACGCGTCGCGTCAACGATCTCAAAGATCGCCGGGTTGTTCGGGTCCGAGTTGACATAATCTGCTCGAACTGCGCCGTTCCGAGCGGACCGGAAGAATACAGATCCGGATCCGTAGTTATAGTTAGATCGTCCGTTTTCGCGAAAACACCGCAATTCGGCTGCACTATAGTGCACATTCCGCATTGGGATGCGGAGGGCGTTTTTGAGTCGTTGCGCAAAAGTTGCGCTTGAAGCGCAAGCACGATCGTGCTTTTGAATCCTTTTCTGTCCGACGCTTGACCGTTTCGGCCTGGCGGCTACGGTAGCGGCATGACGAATCCGAACCCCGATCGCCTCGAAGACCTCTGCGCCTGCCGGCGCGGCTTGGACAACGCCGCCGCTTTTCCCACGCTTCGGGAGTGGTGGGCGAAGACGGGTCGCGGTGGCGACATGCTGTGGCTCGTCGACCGCGCCTATTCGCACGGCAGTCTCAGTAACGTGCGCGCCCGTGCGGTGCTCGGCACCGACGCCCTCTCCGCCTTTGCGGCCGCCGCCGTGCCGGCCGACGTCATCCGCTCTTCGATCACGATCGACGAAGTGTGTGCCGCCCTCAACCTCGATCCCGACCAAGGTGTGCAATGAACGCCCAGGACCTCCTCAAAATCGACGGCGTCTACCGCGTGGTGCTTGAGCGGCCGCCCTCCGGCGTGACGTTGCGGCTCTACTCGCTGCGATCGATCTCCACCGGAGACCTTGCGAAATTGGCCAGCCTGTTTGTGAACGACGCCTTCGGGAATTTCCGGGGTTCCCACGCCACGAGCCTCGATTCCTACCCCGCGCAGTACGAGTACGTACTGGAGTTCGACCCTTGAAGCCGTGGTCGTTCGACCACCTCGACCCTGACGTGCGGGAGTACATCGGCGACCACCCACCCGAGGTGGAGTTCGCCGTCGCCGCCGTCATCGACCAGGATTCCGACGAGTACCCCCCTACCTACGACGAGGCCGTGGCCATCGTGGCGGCCAAGTATGATCTCAACAAGGACTCGGTGGACGCGTGGCTGAGGCAGTCGCGGTTGGTGCGAAAGGTCACGAAGTGTCTGAAGCAGGGAAGGGAATTGCGCAACTTGCCGTGGGTCCGATGGCTGCGGCGGATGTCGCTGCTCTAGCCTATGCCGGGCTGTACGCCAAGGAAGGCACCCGCATCGACGGGTGGGACAACATCGTCGCGCTGCACTCGGAGGCCCTGACGGCGGTGTACCCGAAGTCGGAAGGCCCCGGCGTCATGTTCGGCGTCTCTCCCAACGGTCGCCGTCGCCTGGAGGACATCGCCCCGGACGGGCACTCCACCGGCCTCGCCGTCGACATCGACGAAGGGCTGCCGAGTATCGAGCCGACGCTGGCGCTGCACCGCGCCCTGAAGGCCCGCGACATCACGCACATCGTGCAGTGGCGGTACGCCGCCGAGGAGTCGACCTACAAGGTCCACCTGCTGCTGCCGTACTCGCAACGCTACCCCGTCCTGGACCCGCACCACGTCCTCGACGTGCAACGCGACATCACGCGGAAGTTGCTCGAAGGCGTGGCCAAGGCCGACTACTCGACGGCGAAGTCGGCCGGTGTCGTGTTCTGCATGACACGGCGGCCCGGCAACCCCCACGCACCGACGCAGATCGTCCACACCGGCGCGAACGCCCTCGACCTCGTCGCCATGTCGCCGCCGTCGCAGATGGCCACACGGCGCCGTCGCCGGCTCGCCACCAAGGAGGACTCGAACGCGGAGTGCGACGCCATCCGACGCGAACTCGAAGTCCACACCTGGATCGAATCCAAGGGCGCGTGGGACGTGACGTGCCCCGTCGGCCACGGCGACGACTACACCTCAAAGACGCACCTGTACCCGAACGGCCGCATCTCGTGCATGGCCGGCAAGTGTTTCGGCAAGCCGCTCGCGTGGTTCATCAGCCACCTCGACCCCGAGGCGCAGGACCGCATCAACGCCGCGGCGTCGGCGACCTTGAAGATCGAACTGCGGCAAAACACCGCGCCGTCGGTGACGCTGGACGTGGCCCGCGACCAGATCCGTGCCGCCCTGGCTGCGACGCGCCCCGTCGAGGGCACGGCCACGGTCGTTCAGGTCTCCACCGGCGCCGGCAAGACGCACGCGGTGGCGCAGTACCTCGACGCGTACGCCGCGCCGTTCGAGGGCGAGTCGGATTCGAGCGGGTTGTCGGCGGTGCTCGCCGTGCCGACCAACGCGCTGCTGTACGAGGTCGAGGGCCGCCTCAAGGTCCCGCACCAGCGCCAGGTCGGCGTGTTGGCGGTGTTGAACGACGACGGCACCCCCGCATGTCGCAAACACGACGCGGCCAAGGCGCTTCAGAACTCGGGCGGCAACGTCCACCGGCTGATGTGTGGCCACTGCGAGTACCGCGACGGCTGCGCCGCCCGCGAGGGCACGTCAATCGGCTCGGGGTCCCTCGTCGTCACGAACCACGCGTTGATGACGACAGCGGCGTCGGTGTTTCACGACCGCGGCCGCCATCCGTTGCTGGTGTGGGACGAGTCGCCGCGGTGGGTGCAGCAAGCGACCATCGAGCACCGCGACATCGACTGGCTCGTCGAGGAGTTCAAGCAGGAGGCGAAGCCGAGTCGGCCGTTGTGGGAGCAGGTCATGGACGTGTCGCTGTACCCCGACCGCTACCGCGCCGCCGTGAGGCCCGTCGTCGAGTTCGTGCGCGTGTTCCGCAAGCAACCGAAGGGGCGGATCGTCATCGACGACGCCATCCGCGAGTGGGCGAAGTTGCCGTACCACCACGCGATGCTGGCGCGGGGGCTGATGGTGTGCGGCAAGAAGGTCACCGCCGACCCGGCCGCCGACTTCCGCACGTTGATGGAGGACTCGCACCGGCTGAACCGCTCCGAGGCCGGCTTCGACGGCATGCGACCGGAGATGCAACAACGCGTGTTGCGCGGCGAGCGCGTCTTCGCCGGCATCGCGACCATGCTCGGCCCCCGCGCTGTGGCGTTCAACTTCGAGACGCACGTCAAGGTCGCGGCCCTCACCGACGACGCGTTGTTGTACCGCGAGCGCGGCGGGATCGTCCTCGACGCCACCGCGAACCTGCAAGAACTCAAGGCGCTGCGGCCGGACGCGAACGTCGTGACGCTGCGGGTGCAGGACCACGGCGACACGCAGCGCTACCTCGTGCACGCCGTCGGGTTGTCGAGGACGGCCTTGAAGAAGCGCCCCGACACGATCGACGACGCCGTGACGCATGCCAAGGGCGCCGTGACGCGGTGGGCAAGGTCGCCGTCGGGGCCGGACCGCGCGCCGAAGACGGTGGTGTTCTGCTACCGCTCCGAGGTCTCGCGTGTGAAGGCGCAGTGGCCCGAGGCCGAGGTCGCCTACTACGGCAACACCCGTGGCTACGACCGCTACTTCCAGGAAGGCTTCGACGCGTTCGTCACCATCGGCGATCCGATGGCGAACATCGGGGTGCTGGCGATGCAGTGGACGGTGCTGCACGAGCGGGAACCCGACGACGAGGACACGGAGTTCCGAGCGTACGTCAAGGCGACGGCGGCTGCTGAGGCCGCCCAGGCCCACGGCCGCGCACGGTCACCGCAGCGCAAGAAGGGCGACGGCGGGCGGTTGCACTTGCACTACGGCACGATCGCGCCCGCGGGGTGGGATCTCGAAAACACGATGGTGGAGCCGTTGACGCTGCCCGAGCCGTGACTAGGTTGAGGGCATGCCAAAGACCAACCCGAATCCTGCTCGTCTCGACTTTTTCGGCGCCTGCGAGGCCGGCCTCGAACACGCCGCCCGCTTCGACTCCCTCCGCGAGTGGTGGTTGAATACGCGTGAGGGCTGCCACATGTGGTGGTTGGTCGGGAAGGTGCCGGAGTTCCACGACATCGCCCGTGAGTTGGACTACCGCAGAGACGAACGTGGGGCCTTGCTCACCTGCTCGGCGATAAGCGACGTTCTTCGGGAACGGCTCACGATCGACATGGTGTGCGCCGTCCTCGAACTCGACCCGGATCAGGGAGTCGAGTGATGGCGCTCCGTCGTGCAAAGGTAGACAAGGACACGTGGTTCGAGTTTTTGGTGGGCGGCCTCTGCGGCCTCTGTGGGAACTCCGGCTACGTCAACGTGTCCGGCCTCTTGTCTCCGATCGGTCGCCCGGTCCCCGCCTTGGTCCGCAGGCACTGCATCTGCCCCAACGGGCGCGTGTACAAGTTCGCCGACGACAAGGAATCTAAGTCGACGCGGCCTTGATGAAGGACTCGACGCGCCTGGTCAGCTTCAGCTTCTCCAACGGCACGAACTCGGACGGGCACAACCCGCGCCAGTCGACGTCGGGGACCTCAGGCCACACGCGGTGCTTGCGCGCGTAGCGGTACCGCAACAGGTCGCCGTTCGCCGCCGCCACGTAGCGCGGGATGTCGTGGCACAAGCCGTAGCGGCTCATGTGTCCGACGGCGCGGCGCTCCGCGTCGAGTTCGCACTTGAGGATCGTCTCGACGGCGGAGTCGACGGCGGACTTCGAGAAGTCGACGCCGTTGTTGAGCCAGCGGTCCCACACCTCCCACGCGGTCTGGTCGCGGTACTGGTCGTCGATGAATTGCTGCGCGTGGCCGAACTCGTGCGCGACGACCTCCATCCACGAGGCCGACCGCACGGCGACGGCCAGGACCCGCGCCTTCGCGTCGAAGTAGCCGGCGCAGCCTTCCGCCGACTCTAAAACGTGAACCGCCTCCGTTGGTTGGAGGCGGACTTCAATCTGGTGTGCGGCGCAGGTGCGTCGGACCTCGTCGAGGAAGTCGAGGATCATGGGCGACGACCGAATGCGAGGATACTTTCCGACTGGCGGTCAATCTTCCTTTCGCATACGGCGTCGTTCCAATTTGCATCAATAATCGTCAGGCGTTTCGGGTCGCTGACGTCGACGACGATGCCGATGTGGCGACCGCGGCCGGGGTCGCTTTGGCCGCGCTCTCGGAAGAACACGACGTCGCCGACGGCCGGCTCCCGCACGAGCCAGTCGTGCTCGGAGAACACCCGCAACGTGAACGACACCGACGCCAGCGGGTTCGCCCGCAGCGGCGTGGGGATGACATCGCCCGGAATGGGCTTGCCCGCCACACGGTGCCAAAACGCGACCGCGTGGGCGCAATACGGCTCTGCCCGACCGCCCGTGAAGTCGTCGATGAGCGGCCCGCGGTTGCTGCCCTTAGGCACTTCGCGAGCACCGACGTAGCGGCGGGCCACTTCGACGACGGGGTGGGTCATTCGGATCGGCCTTTCGAGTCGGCCAAGGCGTCAGCCTCGGCGCGGAGTTCCTCAGCTTCGAGGCGGAGTTCCTTGGCGCGAGTGTCGTTGGTCGGATCCTTGTCGGTCTCCAGGGCCAACGCCTCGCGGTCTCGACGTGCGGCTGCGACACGCTTCCGGGCGGCGCGGACGGCGAACAAGCGGTTCGTCACGACGACCAACGCCGGACCGATGACGGCCGGGATCATCTTGACCCAGAAGGTCGGATCTTCAGGTCCGCCTGGGTGTTGCGCGGCGACGTACAAGGCAGTGCCAGCGCCGGTTGCAGAGGCCAGGACGGTGTCTACGTGGAGCATGACTCCCCATTCTACCTCTTCGCGAAGCGGGCGTGGACCGGGGCGGCTCCCGCATCCCAACGCGCCTTGGTTTCGGCCGGCGTCAAAGAGAAGTCGAACCCGGACCCGAGCGTCTTGAGCGGGACGTGGACGCGGTCGTCGCGCGAGGACTTCGAGGCCGAGGCCGCAAACGTCAGCGCGTTCGCCACGGCCATCGCGGCGTCGTCGAAGTCCCACTCGCGCACAGGACGAACGTCATCCTGGCCGTCGTTGTCGACGTCCTTGCCGACCAACGAGAACGACACCGTCGGCTCCGGCTCGCGGTCCCAAACCTGGTCAGGGAAGTTGTCGGTGAAGCCGCCGTCGAAGTACAATCGCTTCGGCAGGTACGACGGCAGGTACTGCATTGACGCCACCGGCAAGATGGCCGAGGTGGCGCCGGCCGCCTCCTCCACCAAGACCTTCGGCGTCGTGAGCGACGACAGGTACACGGGCCGCGACGTCCACGCGTCGGTGACGACGATCGTCAGCGGAATCGGACTCTCGCCGAGCGTCGTGCCTTTGCCGAGCATGTCGACGACGGCGTCGGGGATGCGGCGCCACGAGCAACGGCCGAAACGCTTCGCGGCCAACACCGACTTGTCGAGGATCTTCTCGTCGGCGAGGAGGTCTTGGAGGATGTGGAGGATTCGAGATTCTGGAATCCCGAACGCGAACGCGATCGCCATCAACGCGCCGGCAGACACGCCCGCAACACGCAAGACGGTGGCGTGCTTCTGAAGCGCGTACAACGCGCCTCCGAGCGTGGGGACGTGTGTCGCACCGCCCGGCAGGACGGCGTTGACCGCGGGCCTCATTCGCCACCGTCGACGGTTTGCACCTCGGCGACAGGCGCTTCCGCACAACGCGTCAGCAGCGGGATGAACGAGCACAAAACGAGGGCGAGGGCGATTTTCTTTTTCATCACGGGTCCTGGTGGATCAAGGTGAAGCGGGTGTAGTTGAAGGCGTTGGTCGTTGAGGATGGGGGCGGAGCACGGAGGCAATCGTTGCCGGCGCCAGCGACGACCGCGAGGCGGTCACCCGAGGCACAGGACACGTTCGCGGACAAGTCCAAGAACCGCAACGAGCCCGTCGACGGGCCGGCGAAACGGAACGTTGCCAACGAGAACTGCGCCGTCGCCACCGAAGCGCCGCCGCCCGAGATTCGCAGGATGCGGGCGTTGACGAACCACGCGTCCGTCGGGTTCGGCACCTTGGTGTGGTCCCCGAAGTACGTGGAGCGGTGGGCGATGGCGTACATGCCCGGCGCCGGGCACTGGAAGTAGGGCGAGAACGCGGAGCGGTTGCCGTAGACGTCGAACGACAACGACGCGGCGTCGGAGCCGTTCACGACGCCGTCGGACACCACCGTCAGCGTCGTGCTGTCGATCGTCGTCGACGCCGGGGCCGTCGTGGGGATCGCGAACGCCGCCGCCGACACTTCCGTGTAGCGGGGCGTGACCGAGAACGTCGACGCCGCGGTCGCGGTGTTGAGGCCCTGGATCTCCGACAGGTTGCCGAAGATGTCGCGGTCCGCGAACCGCAGGAAGTACGTCGTCCCCGGCGTCAGGCGGTTGCCGTCGCCGTCGAGGCGCAGCGAGATGTGTTCGCCGCGGAACTCCGCGACGCGGTTCGCCTCGGTGGGGATGAACCCGGACGCGGTCGACATCCACACCACGGTCTTGTCGTGGCGGAGGCCCATCTCGCGACGGCCGGCCGCGTTGCGCGAGACGAAAATACCTGCCTGGCCGGCGCGGATGCGGTTGCGCTCCGTCAGGTGCGACAGCGGCGGCTTGTAGTTGCCGACGAGCGTGGGCTTCTCCCACGTCGACACGACACGCGAGGCCCAGCCCGGCCCCAGGGACGGCTTGGCGTAACGGATGTCGAGGATGGCGCGGCATTGGCCGGACTCCGCGGTCTCGGTGATGCCGACGACGGCGCCGTCATACGTGCCCGACCAGCGCTGCTTCGGGTCCTGCGGCAGCCGGATGACGTCGTGCAACTCCAGGTGGTTCGGCCGCATCGTCAGGCGGAAGTCGTTCGGCGGCTCCGACAAGTCGCTCGTGAGGGCGTCGGCGAGCGCGGTCGCCTCGGCGAAGGTGTTGATGCCGAGGTTCGAGCCCTCGAAAATAGCGGCCGGCATGAAGCCGTACTCGCGCACGGACGCCGTCGCCGTCGACACGACCTCGCGGTACACCTGGTTCTGCGACGTGTACACGACCGTCGACGTGGCGCCGTCGGACAACGTCGGCACGGTCTCGTTGCTCGTGAGCGTGCGAGCGCCGGTCATGAAGCCGGTGTAGTTCGCGTTGAACGGTGTGTTCGGCGTCGTCGCGCCCGACAACGTGAACGTGATGCCGTTGTTCTCGGGGTCGATGTTCGGCAGCCGCTCGTCGGCCGTGAACACGGCCTTGCCGCCCGTGCGCACGACGGTGCCGAAGCCCGTCGTCGTGGACTCGTTGCGTTGGTACCGGACCACGGCGTGGTTGCGGATGGCCGAGGCTTCGGCGGTGATCGGGTCGACGCCGTAGAGGTCGGTCGCGCGCAGCGCCAGCGAATAGCTGAAGGCCAACGTGCCGTTCGACAGCACGGCCGCCGACGTCGGGGAGTACCCCGAGGACACCGCGACGCGGAAGTTGAACCAGTTGTTGACCGACGCCACGGTGCCGAGGAAGTTGTGGCTGGCGGTGCCGCCGAGGGACACGGCCGAGCCGAGGGCGAGGTTGTGGGGCTCGTCCGTCGTCACGTCGACGAAGGCGTTGCCGCTCGCGGGCGCGAGTGTGCGGTACGGCAGCGTCTTCTGACGACGAGGCGAGTACGACAACAACCGCGAGTCCTGGATGTCGTCGCGGGCCATGTAGCGCGTGTCGGCGCCGATTTGGTCGGACACGGCCTGGATCGCCGCGGCGGTGTGGCCGGTGCCGACGTCGTTGAAGCGCAGCGTCTGCCCGGTGCGGCGGAACGTCGGCGTGAAGAACGAACCCGCGAGCGAGTACAAAACGGGGCGGCCGCCCTTGTAGCCGATCTTGACGGTGGCGGCCGCGCTCTTGAGCGCCGGCTCGTTGTCGTCGATGATTTGTTGCTGGTGCTCTTCAGCGGCCTTGTTGACCGGGTTGAACACGTAGCCGCGCGGGTCGACGATGAAGTTGTCGCGGAGCGGCGCGCCGTCGTCGACGACGCGGACGTCGATGGAGTCCTGCTCCGTCGACCAGGACTCGATGCGTCCCGAGGCCAGGTAGCGGAAGTCCGACGGCTTCGGGGGCATCAACGGCGGCGTGATGGCGCGGGTGACGAGCACGCGGCGGCGGAGGCCGACGAGGCCCACGTAGGGTGCACCGGCAACCTCGCCGAGCGGCGACAAGTTCGCGTACGTGCCACGGAAGCGGAGCAACCGCAGCGAGATGGTGTCGTCTTCGCCGACGCGCTTCTGCACCGAGAGCGTCCGCACGTAGTCGACGCCCTCCAGGTCCGTCAAGTCGACCCAACGAGCGTCGTCGTCGAGGAGGTAGACCTTGTAGCGGGTCAGTTGGGCGCCGGCATCCCACAGGTCGGCAGCGTCGTACGTCTGCACACACTGGCCGTACAGCGAGCGGATCTTCGCGTCCGACAACGCCTCCGGCCACACGCCGACTTCCTGCATCGTGCCGGACCAACCAAACGACGTCGACACCACGGTGTAGTTCTCGCCGGCCACCGACGAGTTCATCACCTGGAACCGTGCGGACGACGACGTGCCGAATAGCTGATCCGGCGCCGTGTCGGACTCGTCGCCGTAGAACTCGCCGTTGTGGTACCACCGCACCTTGCGGACGACGGTGCCGGCCGAGTTAGGCTCGAACGAACTCGTCACGGCGATCATGCCGCGGCGAGGCATCGGCTTCCTGATCGTCGTGGTGGCGACGTCCGAGCGGGGCACCTGCAAGTTCCAGGTCTCGTCGGAGTTCGTCCACCACAAGCGGAAGTTGAGTTGCTCCGCCTTCGTGGGCGGCGAATGGACGGTCTCGCGGGCGACGGCGTGCTGGGTCGCTGAGGAGCCGGCCTCGTACCAAAACGCGATCGACCAGTTCGAGTGGACGTGAGCGCCCTCGACCCACGGCATCGAGGACGTGAACCAGATGGCCCCAGACGCGTTCTGCCACGCCTTCGACACGCCGGAGGGTGTCGGGTCGAACAACGAGTGAACGGCCGTGGGATTCGTTCCTGCGCTGCGCAGGTTGCCCGTGACGGCCGAGGGGACCAAAGAGAAGTTCGAGGTGGTCGAGGGGCGGTTCCCCAAAGGCCAGTAGCCGATCTGCCCAGGATCGGCCAAGAAGCCAGCGAACGGAGGGGTCAGTAGCTTCACTTCTCTTCCAATCGGATCGCCAAACTACGAGCCGTTGGATAGAATACCGTGCTCACGGTCGAGGGGTACGGCTCCATGTCCGCGACGCTGCCCTTCGCCAGGAGGGGACCCGGCTCCGCGGCCTCGTTGCCGGAGAGGCGTTGCGCCCGCAACAGCGAGCCCGTCACGACCACGTAGGGCGGCCGGGCGAAGCCCGTGGTAGGCAGGCCGAAGGCGACGGACGCGAGCGACGCGACCATCCGGTCCGAGTACGAGAACGGCGCGATGCGGATGCCGGCGAACAACGCGCTGGCGGCGGTCGTGGTGGCCGTGCAGCCGTGTAGGCGCACTGACATGGCCCCCGAGGCGGTCGTGAACGACAGGAACGTCAGCGTCGAGACGGCGACGCCGTTGTAGAAGGACTCCGCAGGCACGGCCGGCGAGTTCGGCCGCCGACACACGAACGACTTCCAGTCGTTGGTCGCCTGGTGGGTGCGGTGGAAGCCGGAGATCGTGTAGTCGCCCTCGCTGCCGAAGCTGACGGTCGCCGCCGTCGTCGCGTTCGACGGGATGTGCAGAGACCACGACGACATGAACGCCGTCGACGACAGCGTCGCGTTGGTCCAGGTCAGGCCGCCGTCGTCGGAGTTCTTCGAGAACGTTGTCGTGGCGGAGCCCGGCCGCTGAAACGACCACGCGTGCTGGATGCCGCGTACCCAGCCCTCCAGGGCGTAGGCGTCGCGAGGCGACATCGGCTGCGTCTCGAACTCCAAGGAGATCTTGCGCGAGTACGTCACGCCTTCGAGAGAGTCCCCGATGGAGCGGCCGTACGCCTCGATCGACGCGTCCTCCGGCCCCGACACGGAGTCGATGATGACGTCGATCTCAAGTCCATCAACACGAATCGCGGCCATCAATCACCTCAGGTGCGCCAGCGGCCGCCCATGTATGCACGGTTGCCGCGGT
>JACCDR010559060.1_pt1 | contig 20374 bp, 29 predicted proteins | sample 7446431 | NCBI WGS metagenome assembly JACCDR01 (sample SAMN15323443, study PRJNA562643) | freshwater metagenome | isolation source: river surface water | place: USA:Blue River Watershed | collected 2017-08-17 | reverse complement strand
TAATGAAGGTCGTATCCGACAAAGCCTTGAGCATAATACCCAAAGCACCGTTGTAGTCACGAAGAATGGTATGACCACATTCAGGACACTTGAAAATTTTAGAACCACCTAGAGAACTATGAATATGACCACACTTAGTACAAGTCTTGCTGGTAAATTCCTCTGTCACATCAATAACCTGACAGCCATTCAACTCAGCTTTATTTTTTAGGACTTGCTTAAACCTATAGTGTGACCAAGTAAGCATATTTCTAGCAGTCTTGGTTCTAATTTTTCTTTTCTTCTTTTTAGTCATTTGAGAAGTCTCAAAGGTAGGTAAAAGAATTATACCGTAGTTATGAACTAAGTAATGTGCTGTTTGCTTGTGACACTCATCGATTAAATTGCGTATTTTATCCCTTAATTTTTGAGCGGCTTTGCACATTTTAGCCTTTTTCTTTCCCTTTTCCTTACTAATGCGACTCATCAAATCATCCAAGTGAGAACAAAGTCGATTGATTCGACCCATATCGCCTTTCCCTATTTCAATAAATTCACTACCATCAAAGCCTGTGATAAAAGTTCGTACACCTGGATCAATAGCTAATATTCTATCTTTTGGACTATTAGTAGTTTCACCTGGGAAAAGAAAAACCCCATACCATTCACCATTTCTAGTTTTTATGAGTTGAGTAGCATTAGGGCTAGATAAGGGGATAGATTCGGAGACTTTAAAAGATAATCCCTTTGTTATTCTTGGATACCAATGTCCTTGAGAATAGTTACTATTATTAAACTTAATGGTTTGACGGGGGGATTTACAGCTTCTGAATTTACAATCTTTACTCGCAACATAAGCCTGATGAGCATCAAAAATAGCATTTTGTCTGATATGACAGGGAGTTGCTTTTACCCATTCGGGTAAGTCAGATTGCATGATGATATTTCTCAGTTTTCCTCTAGGGATACGACCATGTTGTTTTTGATAAGCAATGGCTTGGTTATAACAATAACGACAACTACTAATCCACTGATTCCACACCAATTTCAGTTCGTGACTTGGGTAAATCCTGATCTTTTTGGATCTGAGTTTTATATTTTCGGAGCCCATAGAGTCGGCTAGAGAAACAGTGGAGGATGGCGAGGATGTCTTCAACCATTTCTTCCGATGGAGACAAAACTGTCTCATTGAGAACCACGATTTTACACTCAAACTGTTGACAGAACCATTCGAGCCAGTCAAATCCAAATCGGGCGAGGCGATCTTTGTGAGCGACCACAAGGCGTTCGACATCTCCTGACATAATTCGTTCCAATAAGGCAAGAAGTTTTTTCCTTTTGAAATTGAGTCCTCCCCCAATTTCACTAACGACTTCGGCTTCTGGATATTTTTCTCTGATAAAATTTGTTTGTCTTGTGAGATCTTCTTGTTGTCCTCGACTGCTGACACGGGCGTAAATAATGGTAGCTCTACTTGAAGGTTGAAATTTATCTTCATAGGACTCAATGTCATATCTTCTTTGACCTGCGGGGGTTTTAATCGCTTTAATTTTTCCTTCTTTTTCCCATCTTGACAAAGTTCTGACATGAACCCCAAGAGTAATTGCTGCATCTCTTGGCTTGACATATTTTACGATGTTCTTTTCCTCAACTTTAGTTAAGTCAATTATATCATAAAATATCGTTTTATGTAGAAAATTGAGGATTTAGCTATAACTCCAACACAAAAAATTAACATTTTTAAGTCTCCTTATTTTTTGACTCAATTTTGAAAAATTGTTTTTGATTTGACGCTTTAAATAATTTAAAATCCCATTTACCACTATTTAACAGAATTTTTACAATTTGTTTAGAGTCTAAATTTAAATGTTCTAAAGATTTTTTTATGTAAGGAGCATTAATATATTTACGAGTACTAGAATCTGCAAAATTTAAAACTTCAGTCTCATCACTTTGTACACTACCATGATGAATATGCCAGTACAACAAAATTCCTCTTGATATTAATTTCCAATCTATATCAGCTTTACCATACTTAGAAATTAAAGCTACTCTGATTCTATTTAGACCTTCTGAAATAAAAGGTTCAATGTATTCTCCTTTAAAAGTTATTATTTTTTTAGGAGCTTTATCCGTAGATTCAGAATGCACTATTACATCAAAGTTTTTTAGTAATTCTGGATTCTGTTCTAAAAACTCCATAATATGTACATCAGAAATTTTTACTGCTATACTTTTTAATTTTAAAAGCATTTGGGATTGTCTCTTGTTTTCTTCTTTTAATTTTTTATTTTCTTGTCTCAGAATTTGAATTTCTTGCTCAAGGGTATTTTTAGGATATACTTGAATTGACTCTTTATTGAAAATGCTTATTACATTTTCTGGCATATTAGACATATATTTGAAAAACTAAGTTATTTTTTTAATACTTTAACCCAAATTATTTAAAGTAACAACCAAATTGACCCCCTTTTTAAAAAAGGGGGGTCATTTTTAATATAAAAGGCAGTGAAAAGGCAGTGAAAAAAATGGCTAGAACCCTTTAAACTCGTAAAATCTTAAAAAAGGAAGCGTGAGGGCAATCCTCTGTATCCCTTACTGTATAAGGTTTTGAGTGTTTTTCTTTATATATATATATTATTATTTTTATTCAAAAGTGGATCGGGGTGTGGGGTCGTCCCCACATTAGCCGTACGGCGACTGAGTACTCGCTTTCATAAGTAGTTTACTTATCACTACAGACAACTAGAAAGTAGTTAACTCAAAAGACAGGGTTCTCTGCTGTAGGGTCATACGTCTGAGATTAAGAGGTAGAAGGTATAAGGATATATAAAGGGAGTCCAGAGAGGCTGTCGTCACTTGACTTGCGGCGGATAACGTTCTTCACTATCGTTCATCACTTTTATCACGCTTTTTCTTTTTCTTGATTTTTTTATTCTCAGAGTGAATAGATTAAAAACCTCTGTTATTGACTTGTTGGTCTTTTTCATCTGGGAAAATGTTATAACAAATTATTGAGTTCATGTTTTTTTATTTATTTTATGGGATTGTTACTAGATAAAAAAAATAATTATTAAAAATAACTATGTAAACAGAGATTAAAAACATCATTAATATAAAACTAATTAAAAAATATCTCATAGAAAAAATAAATAAAAATAAATAGTCTAATTTCTTTCAGTAGAATAATTATAGATAATTAATCCTACACAACCACATGGTAGAAATAATAAATAGTATTAAAGACTTAATACATACCATAAGTAGAAATAAATGGGTTACTGCTATTTCTTACTCAGTAATATTTTGTTCTTTTCTTCTTTACTTAACACTTACTAAACCTGACTTAATCTCTAAAGTTACAAATACTAATGTAGTTGCTATCCCTTTAAAAGTTTCAGAACCCTTAGATAAATTATTATTTAAACTACTAGATACAACTGACGCATCCATAGTAGCTGTAGCACTTTATAAAATGGATGAAGATTATGAAGAAAGATATATAACTTTTTTAAGACAACAAACAAATGGATTTACTTATCCAATTCCTAATAGTAAATATTTTCTAGGAGTAGATGACCTTTATACTAGATATTTAGAACATAAACAAGGAAATCATTTTATTAGGAGCTTTACAACTTCTAACAGTTTATACGCTCTATCATGCCCCTTTTTTAATTCTAAAACTAATAGTCTAATAGGTTATGTAACTATAGAATATGCAGAAACAAAACCTAAAATAGCTGAGAAAAAAATAATAGATTTATGTTTTCAAACAGCTAGTGTTGTTTCTGATATTTTAACTCCTTACAAAATAGAAGGACTCTCTTTTTAATCGATACTAAACGTTAATATTTCTACCCTAGATTTTTCTTTATTATCCGCATCTATTAAAATTATTTCAAAATATACAGTAACTGAGAGTAATTTATCAGAACGTCCATAATTATATAAAACATTTTTTATTTTAGGATTTCTATAAATACCTGTTTTACTAAAAATTGCATATTTTAAATCTTCACAAGTAAAATTATTTTTTAAGAAATTTCCTTTTAAAGATCTAATTATTGGTTTAATTACTTCCTCCTTATAATACTCATAAGAATTTTCATATTCTGAACCATCATTATTAAAAAGATCTGAAGAGTATAATTCAGGAAGACATTTTTCTACACTTTCTATTAACTCAGAAGTAGAATTATTTTTTACTCCTAAATAAATATTACATTCTTCTATATCCTCATAACTAGGTAGAAAATCATATATTAATATACATTTTTCGGGTTTGAAAGTATAAATAGTATTGTTTTCATTATTAAAATATCTATTTGCTGGAACTATTCTAACTTCCCCTAATTCTCTAAATTCAAGAGGGATATTTTCATATTGTGTTTTTAATTTATCTCCAGCTAACCACTTTAATTTTTTATAATATTTATCATCTAAGCTTTGAGGGTCTAAATGTAAATATACAGAATATTCAGATTTTATACTATCTATAAAAGAATTAAAACTACAGTACATATCTTGATCAGAAGAAATACTCCCATCTAAAAAACGAATACTATTATCTCTAAATAAAAAGATATTAGAATTATTTAGTACATAATCTTTTCTTAAAATTTCTTCTTGTTTTGTTTTACAATTTCTAACTATTATATAATCAATATTTTTAATTAAATCTTCTCTATCAAAATAATTAAAAATATTAATAGATTTTTTTATAATATCATTTAAAAAATGAGAACTATTATTATGTATAGTATTAGTAGAGCTACTATTAGTCATTAGTAAAAAAGTATCTAATACAGCATCTATAAAATTCCTATAATGAATATCTTCTACAAAACTTTGTCTAGTAGGATTTAAAGGAGTTAAATCTGTAAAGGTCTTTTCATTACACTCATAATAAAAATATAAATTAGTGTAATTAGGAAACTTAATTTTAATTAGTTGTCCATACCAATTTACATAACTACCCATATTATGATATTCATCTCTTACAATATGAATTAAACCACCTCTATACTCTCTGGAATATAATTTAGTAAGTTTTTTATACTCCATTAAATCTGTAGGTAATTTTTTTAAGTATCCTAAATAATTAGCACCAATACCATTTTTATCTACTAAATAATTAGTTTTAAATTCAACTGTGAAGTAAGGAGAATACCCTATAGTAATAGGTAATTGATAACTATCATTTGTCAACTCTTGAGTAATTTCGTTATATAGAGAAGCGGATACTTCAAAATTTATATTGAAATTCCAATCAGATTTTAATCCCCAATTTAAATGTGTAGGTATAGATTCATCTAATTCTCTAACTTGTAATTTCCAATTTTTCCAATAAGCTAAATCATTCCACCATCTATCTTTATTTATTCTTAGAAAATATTTTTTGCTTAAAATATTAACATAAAAACATCCAGCATTTACTAATACTGAATTAATACCTAAACCAGCAGGTTTTTGTTTGTTAATTACTATTTCATCAAAACCAGTCTCTCCTAAAGAAATTAATTTTTCTAAGTCTTCTATACTATTAATTCCCTTACCATTATCTTTAAAAGAAATCATATAGGAGGTGTCACTAACTCGTGTTGCCTCAATTAAAACTTTAGAAGCACCAGCCCTTTGGCAATTCTGTAATAACTCAGAAATTATTTCTCTAGTTGTACCATTAAACATTCTACAAATAGAATCTCTTAATCTTAAAGAGTTCATTGGATATACATTTTCCATAATAATTAGCCTCTTAATAATTTATAAAAAAACAAGCCTTTTAATGTCAATGCTCAGGACAATTAATTAGAGAAAGAAAAAAGATTACTTTAATTTTTTAATTTAAAAATCAACAGAATCTATACTATCAATTTCATCAATATCCTCTAAGAAATCATTATCTTCTTCCTCAATATCATCAGCAAAAGAGTCATAACTAGGAACATTAATAATTTTTTCTTCTTCCATTTCTAAAGGAGGAGTAATTGCAACTACTTTTTCCATAACAGAATCACTAACTGCAATAAATGGGGAGCTAATAATTTCTTCTTTTTTAGCTAATAAATTAATAATTTCAGAATGTACCTCTTTACTATGAATTCTTAGAGAATCTTTATTAACTAAATCTTTGATTAAAAAAGCTAAAGAATAAAGTAATGTTTGGGGAGAAATTTCTTTATCAAACATTAATTCTACATCCTTAGTATTAATGTCTAATTTATTTAAAATAATAGTTACTAATTTTAATCTGTTAATTACATCTAAACTAGAAATTTTAATATCTTTTAATAAATCCCCAGAAAAAGTAATTTTATTCCATTTAGAAATTACTTGTTCTTCATTTAATTTTTCTTGCATAAAATCTGTTAATAGTTGATAGTGGTACCCTTTGAAATGATTAATTAATAATACATTAGCAAAGGTTTTATCTAAATTTCTTAAATTTTCTAAAATCTGAACAACTGGTAAATCACTGATATTATTTGTCATTTTATTTCTTCCTTTAATTTGTTTAATTATTTTACAGTAAAATAGATACTTTAATTAAAGATTTTAAATTAAAGTATCTAATATATTAACCTAGATAATAGTATCTAAATTAATATTTATTAGTTACGAAATAGTAGAATTGCTCAACATTAATTTCCCCCTCATTTATGAGATTAAACATATTAAAAACGTTAAGAACATATCCTTTTTCTTCCGCTAAACTAATAAAATTTAGAGCGTCTTCACAGAGGACTTCTTGTTTATGCCATTTTTTAATTTCATTACTATCAATACCAGAAATTTCTGGATATTGAAGAAAATAAACACGATATTCTTTCATTTTTTTTATTCCTAAATTAATTATTATCAGAATCGTCAATTTCTGTATTAGGTTCTACCCACATTAAAGCAGAACCTTCATTAGCACTAGATAAAATCTCTGCCTCAAGAGCAGCTTCATCTTCTGAATTACAAATTCTCAAATTAGATTCTAAAGAAAAAGAATCAATACCGTCAACATAATATTGATGGTGTTGTAATGCTTTATTATAAATAATTTTTCCAATTACACCTTTTTGAGATCGGTGAATATCAACATCTACTATAACTAATGTTCCAACAGGATATTTAGGAGGATACATAATTAAATTCATATTATTCTGTTCCTCCGCAGTCATAGTATTAAAAACTCTTTGACCATCTGCTATAGTCCAGTTTTTAGTATATGCTTTTATTTCTTCCTTAGTCTTTAACTCTAATAAACCATCTTTTCTCTTTAAATCTAAATTTAATAATTCCTTCTGATGACGCAAAGTTTTATCCTCTGCCTCTAAATACTGGTCTAACCACGATTCACCACGTAATGGGTAGTGGTATAAATGTTTACGATTAACGCCAGTTCTTTCAATACCTTCGATAGAAAGCATATAATTTAATCTTTCAACTAAAATATCTCTTTCTAAAGATGTACTTCTCTCTAATTCAGATAAGTGATACCCATAGATAGGAAATTTCTCTCCATTTGTTTCTAGTTGCCACTGGTTATACCTTTCTTTTAAAACTCTAAGAATCTTGTTCTGTATAGTTACATTTTCAGGACTTAAAGTATCTTCTTCTACTACTTCATATTTCCAATAACAAGCTTCTCCGACACTTTGTTTTACTACAAAAGAGCATTGCTGTCCATTTCGGGGTAGAAAATAGAGGTTTAAATGACCTTTAGCATCTTTACTAGCAGACATCTTAATAATCCCATCATTAGCCCTACTAATATCATTTCTACCAGCTATACCTTTAATCATCTCTTGCTGATTTTCATTACTATCAGATTTGATTGTGTGATGGATTAATAAACCTGTAATACCTCTATCTTGAATATGTTGTTGGAAAGTTAATAACCCAGCTAATAATTCTGGAGAATGTTCATTTAAACCTCCTTTTTTAACTGATGCAGACAGAGAATCAACTACTACTAATCCGATGTCATATTTAGTTACTAAATCAAAAATTTTCTTTAAGTCCTGAATAATATCTAAATTTTTAACAAGTGTAAAACGATTTGTTTCTGTGATCGTTTTAAACATTTCTGGATTTTCAAGTTCTAAATTTTGTAAACCATTAGTATATGCTCTATTAGCTGCTTCAGTAATATTTTCCTCATTTTGAAGAAATAAAACATTAGTGTTAGGTTGTACTCTTCTATTCAAAAAAGTATTTCCTAGACAACAAGTTACAGCCAAATCAGTAGCGTATAAAGATTTACCAGTTTTAGGAGCAGCAGCAATTAGATATAAAGCACCTGTAAGAAGTAAACCATCAACTAAATAACGATTTCTATCTGTGCGTAAATCTAAAGCCTGTCTAATAGTACAGACAATTATTTCTTCTTCTGCGGCAGTATAGTAATCCATTAGAGAGTTAATATCTTTAGTGTCATTAAAAAATCCTCTAAGCCAATTTTTAACTTGTTGTTTTTTCAACTGTCTTTCTAAAGGGGATAAATTAGAACCAATAAATTCTTTAATTCTTTCTCTTAATGTATCCTCAAAAACAGAGTTAAAAGCTTTTAAAATTTCATCAAATTCTAAATTATTTCTTTCTGCTAAATTAAATAATTTCTGTTCTCTTTCTTCCTCATTTGGTTTATTTAATAAAATACTAAATTCTTTTTTAAACTCCTCTTTAAAGTCTTTCCCCATTAATTCGTTTGTTAAATCCATCTTAGAAGTTGCTCCTTTACTTTTATTAAATCTTGACTCTTTATATCTAAATCAGCAATGTCTCTAGTGTCACTTAATACGTTAAACATCAAAACAACACTACATGGTATTTTAAGTTCCCATGCTACCCTCTGAAACATATAAGCTTTTTCAAGTCCTACCTTATCATGGTCTGGAACTATGATTATACCAGATGTTTGGAGATTCTGTAATTTTTCCTTTAACCAATTAACACTCCATCCAAAACCAGGAGGTGTAATACACTTGAGCCCTAAATTACTAATTACAAAATCTGTACATTTTTCACCTTCAACAACAAGGGTTAGTTCATGAGGTAATAGTAAATCTTCTCGGTAGAAAGAAGAATAATTTAGTTTATTAGGAACTTCAGATGATTTTACCCAATTATTATCTACTTTAAAATAAGGATAAAAAACTTTTTTCTTTTTAGAAATATCAATTCTTTCAATAATAAAAAAATCATTATATTTATAGATAGTTTTATTATTATTTTTAACGGGGATTTCAATATTTTGAATATCAGTTATTTTTCCTAGTTTTAAATCAGTCTTTGAATTTATTAATGATAGCGGCTCTAAATAAGGAACATATTTAAAAGTATCCATCTTTTTTCTACCTAATTTAGCACGGATTTCTTCTGTTGTACACTGAGGAGTATTAACACAGATATATGCGTTATTTTCTTTTTTAATCTTTAATTTAGGTGTTTTACAACATGGGCAAATAGCTGTCCACTCAGACTGTATTTCTGAGACTATTTCTACATAATCTTTAATTTTAAAAGACATTTAAATTTCTATAAGTTTATTAAATGAAAAACAAAGTCGAGATAATAAAAATAATACTATCTCGACTTTGTTTATTTTTTAAATGTTTTTAGAATGGAATGTTATCTACATTTAGAGGTGTTTCATCAGGGTCTTCGTTAAATACCTCAGAAGAAGTATTACCTGTTCTATCAGCCTTTTTAGAATAATTGGAAGTATTAAGAGGTAAACTTTTAAAAACTAAGTAAGCACTCCCGTTAATTTGAATCCATTTACCATCATCTGATATTTTTATATCTCTGATTAAAACATCGGGGATAGAAACATAATCTTTTTCTTGTAAAAGAGATGCTTGATTAGATGCTTGTTCCCAAAAAGCAATATCAAAACTTTGATATTTTTTAGTTTCTTTATCTAGCAGTACTCCTAAACGAACATTTGTAACTACTTTTCCAGAGGGGAGAGTGTTTGTACGAACTGAATTGACATATCCTGTTAAGTTAATTTTAAGCATTTGATTTTTCTTTTGTTTTTACTTTTGAATTTTTATAATCATTATTTGATTTGTAAGGTTCTAATTTATCCCCTATTTTAAATAGTGATTTATAAGAACTTTGAATACAAACCCCCTCTAAATTAAATAAAACACTATCTGATACTTGATAGAGTCTCATGTTATCATCTAAGGTGTTTAGATAAACAGTAAATACTTTATCTTTTAATTTAGGATTTGTACAAGTCACACGGTCTTTATGGTTGAACACTTTTTTTCTTTATTTTAATTGTTGTTTTTGATAACTCAATATTTAATCCATCATTTTCAAAATTATTTCCGATTTCAAAAATCTTTACTATAAAATAAGGGATTTTAGATGACGTTGAGTCTAGTATTTTAAGATTTAGTAATTCCAGAGCATCTCTCCGTACGGCTTTTAATATAGAATTATTATTTTTCACCTTCAATATCTTTTTTTCTTTTTTCATTTTATCAAGAAATTCATATATAAAATTTTGAAACTTTAAGGGAGTTTCATTTATATCCATTTCCGAATAACATTGGATTTCAATAATTTGTTTATCCATTAGTACTACCTAATCCAGTATTTATGATTTATATATCTTTCTCCACGAAGGTTAAAATTTTCAATGTTCATTTTTACTATTTAAAAAATTCTTAAATTTAGATGTGTTTTTTTTAGGTAAGAAAGCTATATTATTATTTTTAGAATGATCACATAATTTACATTCCCCACAAGTTATAGGAGGACTTTCTAAGCCTTTAAATAAATGTAAATCATGAGGGCATATAATTTCATCTGGTGTTTTATCCTTTGGGTCTAATATAACTCTCGCACTTTTACCTGTTGTTTTATTTTTCTGTTCTTTAAATTCCATACTTTTATGGAAAATATCATACTGAGAATCATAATTTGAATGCTCCCATTGATGTGTATAACCTATGGTAGTTACATTTTTAAAAACATCTAAAAGCATCTCTGTATATGAAAAAGGTACTGAAGCAGGATCTCCGTGCATCCCAAACCTAACTATAGGAGGTAAAATACTCTTGATATGTTTTAAGTCTTCTCTAGTTACTAAAGGTATCTTATTCTCCAAGTAATCTCTAATCCACTTACGAGGAGGATTTTGCATATATCCACGAGTATAACAGTAGGGTACTAAAGAACAATTACCACATACTGCTTCTGTATGATAATCATAAAGAACTTCTTTATTTAGATAAGTTGTATAATAGCTACCTTTTACCTTTGAGTTTTCAGAAGGTTTTAAATATAGAAAACCCAGAATATCTACACCATTTAATTCAGATTTACCGTCATAAAAAGCTACTACTTTTGATTTCGCTTTGTATAAATAATTTATTAGATTAAACATCTAGTGACTCCAAATTAATTATAAAAATTAAGCCTTTTAACGTCTATACTCAGGACAACTTTAAATGCGGAAGAAAAAAGATTAGGAGTTATAAAAAACAGGTAATTTACAGTTTTTTAATGCCCAATTTGTCCAATAATTTAACCAATTTATCCTTTGATAAATATAATAATTATGTAGTTTTTTATCAAAATTATTAAAAGCATTATTTATTATCTTCTGATGCTCTTTTGTTAAAGGTACTATTCCAGGATGTTCTCTAATTAATCCTGTTTCTAAATTGTACATAAAATCTGTTAAACCAGCAGCTTTCATAGATTCTGACCACGCTGTATAAGAAGGGCTTTTATAGTTTGATTTAGTATATTCGTCAAAGAAAGGAGTATCAGGAAATGCTTTTACTTCTTCCACTGAATAATATAAATAACTATTTAAACCTTCGTCTTCTACTGTTACCTTAAACTCACCAATTGCTAAAGTGTATCCCATAATTAACCTCTTAATAAATTACAAAAAAAACTAATCTAAATAATCCTCAAATGGTAAAATATCAGGGGGTTCAAATTCCCAATTTTTAATAACTTTTGAAACAGTAACACTTATAAAGTTATCTGAATCATAAGGTTCAAAATTATTTGTGTCAGTTACTATTGTTTGTAATTGAACTACTTTATAATCTTTAACACCTGATATAAAATCAGAGAAGTATTCTCTCAATTGATGGGTAGTTAAAGTTTTTAAAGAAAAATTATCATCCCAAATAGTGTGAGTAGTTAATACTTCTTTAGGTTCAAATCTATCAAAGTACATATTTCCTGTGGCGTAAATTATAAATTTCTTCATTTTAGATAATATAGTTTCCATAATAGTTCATTAATATGATATGTTTGAAGTTTTTCAATATAAAAGAATTGAAGAATTGTTGATACGATCTGCATTTAAAGAACTCCAATAATGCTCTATTATCGACATAGTATATCCTTTGGGTAATTTTCGTGTTTTCATTATTTGTTGCCATAATTTGAATGTATATATCATTCGCTCATAACCTGATAAAAATTTTTTATATCTGTATTTTAAGTCTCTTAATTTACTGTTTAAGTATCTTCTTTTAAGGTCAAAATATCTGTTTTTAAAGTTAGTCATTTAAGTTCTCCTTTTAATTTTTCATTAATTAAGGTCTCCAATTTGTTGTAATAGAATATTATTTAATATAGGTATAAAAATTTCAACAGTCTCAGAATCAAAAGAAAATAAATTAGCATCGACATTTAAAAAATTAATTTCATCCCAAATAGTTAAGTATTCTTCATTTTCTTGACAAATAATTCCTATTAAATCTACTGGTACAGGGGGTAATTCGTAGGGTAAATACACAATATCATCTATAAAAACTTTTTCCCCTATAATATCTTCTATCAGTCTTTGATTAGATGTTGTAACTCTAATTTTCTGTTTAATCATTTTAATTCTCCATAAATAATTACAAAAAAAAGAAGCCTAGAATTAATGGCTTCTTTTATAAAATTTTGAAAGATATTTTTTACTTTAGGGGGCAAATAATATAGCGAAAAATATAATAGCTAATGTCTCTAACACATATAGGGCAGCGATTAAGTAGAACATAAAAAACCTCTTTAGTTTTATTTAGCGTTATCAATTTTCTTTATTATCTTACACATTATTCGATTTAAACATTTATAATCAGAACCCTCTGAATCCTCCGTACATTTACTATATTTGTCATAATAATAAGCGTAGTCACCTCTGAAAGAAAAAGAGGTTTTATTCCAAGCACCTATCATTTTCATTTCATTTTTACTTAAAATTTCAGAGAATGGGAAATCACCCCCGCCTTGTCCAATACACGAAATATCATGATATAAAAGTAATAACGCTTTACCATAAAATTCCGCATCATTATGATAAGTCTCATATGCTTTAAGACCAAAACAAGGACTTAAATACTGTTTCATTTCATCATTTACTAATAAATAATACTGTCCCATAATTAACCTCTTAATAATTTATAAAAAAAATTAAGCCTTTTAATGTCTATGCTCAGGACACTTTTAATATTATTTTTTATCTGTTTTTCTAAAATTTGACCTTATCAGATGATTCTAAATAAGTTTTAAAGAAATTACTACTATGGAATTTAGGAACACTTTTACCGTTCATATTAAAAACTTCTTTAGTTTTTGGATGTTTAAAAATTCTCTCTTTTTTCCAATAAGGTTTAAAAGTTCCGAAATCTTGGATTTTTACACTATTTCCTTTACTATTTTCCTCAATAATTGTATTTACTATAGTTCCTAAAACAATATCTAATTTTTCTTGAGATATAGAAATACGTTTTATAAGTCTGGTTGATAATTTTTTTTGTACCTTTTTGATTAATTCTTTTTTATTCATGATTTATTTATTTTGTATATCTTATTTTAAATTACTCCTCATTATAAAAACAAACACGGGAATAATATACTGATAAATCTATTAATTCTTCTAAATTCTCAGCATTTAAATTTGTATAAAAATAGTTAAAAGTAAATTGCCCTAAATTATGTGCATTAACATTAATATCCTCTAAAGCCTTTCTTAAATCTGAAGAACAATACACGAATAATTCATTTAATAAACTATCTGTTATATGTAGTACTTCTACAAATAATTTTTTATTTAACATTTAAGACTCCAATTTTTAATAAGTATATTCTGAGTTACTAATTCAGTAATAGTATAATTTTCTGTAGAAGTAGTTTCTATTTTAGATACTTTTTCTACAATTTTATAATCTTTAATTCCAGATATAAATTCTGGAAAGTATTTATCTATATTTTCTATAGATTCTTGACAAATTATTTTTTTATCTGTAGTATCTTTTATCTTCCAATTTTCTAAAACTTGACCTTTCGCTTCAATAATATACGTTTTAAGTTCCATTAAATTAAATTAGGTACTATATTTTTGGATTCAAATAATCTAAAGTTTCTCTAAATAATTTACTAGCTCTGAACATGGATTTAATTCCACTATTTAAATTCTTAGGATTTTTAGCAGTAAAATCAAATACCCCTAAATTAGTTACTTTCACGGTCTCTCTATTACTTACTTTGCTAATTATGATTATAGATAAAACTTTTAAAACAATATTTAGATTTTTTTGGGAAATATTTATAATATAAAACTTTAAATGTTCTTGTAATTCTTTTACTAATTCTGAGTGTGTCATTTTTTTATTTAATAATTAATTCTTAATTTTATAATAATTTGAGTATCTAGTTTATTTAAGATTACTTTTTTCCCTTCTAATAATTTAGTAATTATTTCATCATCCTTAGAGCCAAATAAATTATCCCCCATACGTAAAAGGGTAAAAGGTTTTAAATTCTCATAATCTTCTAATTGTTTTGGGTCTTCCCACATTAAAATCCCATTTATTCGTTTGGGAGCTGGTATTAATAATCTCCATTTGATTTCTTCAGTAAATGCTCCTCTTACTCTATTTTGGGCTAAGAAAGGGGGTACATTTAATATTACTTCTAAATCCCCATTTTGATTTATATAATAATCTAACATTTAATTAGCCTCTTAATAATTTATAAAAAAATTAAACCTTTTAATGTCTATGCTCAGGACAATTAATTAGAGGAAGAAAAAAGATTACTAAAATAATGCTAATTGATTTGGGGTTTTTTTCGCAAAGTATAATTCCCCCTCAAAATCTTTTAGAAAATTTAAAAAATCCTCAGTATTTAGAATAAAATTCCAATCATCATGATAATAATCCCAACTTGATTCTTTAGCAAAATCCCCCCATAATTCTTCAATTATAGGTAATTCTAATTCTAAGTTTAATTCTTCCTCAACTAAATTTTTTATCTCTTTAAAACCGTTTTCATCCATATAGTCCCAGAATTTATCATAAATAAACTCAGAATATGAATCTTCATCTAATAAACCCCCATATTCTAAATTTTCAAATAAATCCTCTAAATCTCTCAATTTTTTAGGAGTATTTGAATTTGGTTTTAATTTAGGTTGACTTGGGTAAATTCCTATTCTTTTATAACTACCGACCAACCAGTGTCCGTAAGAAACTATCTCATAATTTATTTTATTTTTTTTGAGAAAGTCTAAAAGATATTCCCAATTAAATTCTTCCTGAAAAGTAGGAGAATTAGTTAAGATTAATGTCAGATACCCCTGAAAATAATCCCCTAGATAATTATTCTTATCTAAAACTGTAATCCCTTCATTTTCACTGTTTCGTTTTAAATAATAAAGGTCATCTTCATTCATAATTTTAATTTCACCAAATAAAAAATATAAAAATTAAGCCTTTTAATGTCAATGCTCAGGACGTTTTTAAATGCGGAAGAATAAATAAGGTTTCAATTTCCATCCTTTAATTTAGGATAACTTTCTAAAAACGTATCAAATTTTAAATTTAATTTACAAGCCGCCGCCGCTATTAAATAAATAATTTCATCTCCAAAATAAATATATCCTTTACTGCTTTTTGAAGGATTTATTTTCTTATCCGAAAAATAAAGTAAACTAGCTAATACTCCAATTTGACGAACTTGAGAAACATCTAAATTAAATATTTCCAGAAATTGTCTGACTGTTATGTTCTTTTTAGGAAAAATAATCTCATTTTGTTTTAATTTTGTTTTAACATAAACAAATAAAGCACTCAAAGGATGCTCATTTAAGACTTGATTTATTTGATTTTGTATAAATCTTAATTCGGCATTTTCATCTAATAAAGAGTCAATTTTTAACATTAATTCTTCAGTCTGTCTTTTATTTGCATTAATAATTTGGTTTAAAGTTTCTTGGGATGTTTCTACCATAAACTTATTAGACGCTACAACTTGATCCAAAATATCTTTTAACTGAATATTCTCCTCTTTAGATGGTAAATTATAACTTCCTGTTTTGCGAATAGTAGGGAGTAATTCTGACGTAACCCATCTTTTAAATATTTTTGCTTCTGGTTTAGTTGAATGGAAAATACAATCATAAACTCCAGACTCATTAATTAAAGAAACTCTGAAAGTATTGGTATTAAAGGTTTGTCGGATTTTGGGGCAATCGAATTTCTGTGGATTTTCAGTACGTTTGTCCTCATCATCCACTAAATCTAGCATATGTGGACAATGGTTATAATCTAAAATCACAGCAACATCCATTGCTACAACCCAAGGTTCATTATCTAAAATAATGACACGAACTTGATTATTTTTAAATTTAAACAAATCTAACATTTAATTACTCCCAATTAATTATAAAAATTAAGCCTTTTAATGTCAATGCTCAGGACGTTTTTAAATACGGAAGAAAAAAGATTAGATACTTAAAACATATTCCCACTCATCATCAGTGGATAAAAATAAGGTAGAAAAAGTATCAACTAATTCCTCTAAATTTAAATTTTTACTAATAATTTCTATATCAGCTAGTTCACCTTCCATATAACGAACTATATAATCCCTTTTTTTAGCTCTTTTTAATAGTATATTTTTCATCTTTTTAAACTGACAAGATTATTTTTTTCGTAGCATCATATTCTGATTGTACTTTTCCACCCCATAAATTACCTAATCGAGAATCATCTGTTCCTTTACGCTGATACGAATAATACTGAGTCACAGCGTTATAAAATGCCCATCCTGTACCTCGAACTTCAGGAGTTTGTAAATCAGGAGTAGATTGAAAATTGTTTAGAATAAGTTTTGTTGCTCTTAATTCATTAACAGAAATATTTTCTCCTTCTTTACTCACTAAATCTTTTTCAAATAATTTCTCTAACATTTCCCGTGCTGACGATACAGTAACTTCTTTTTCTACCAATTCATTATAGACAGAAATTTGTTTTGTAAATGTTTGTTTCGCAAAATCTATTTCTGCTCTCATTAGTTCCAAATTTGTTTCCATTTTTGAATCATGTTTAATTGTTACTTTTGTACCTTGACGTAGTGCTATATCTAAAGTATTAGCACAAACTACCCGTACAGTAGTCCATACAATTTTTATAGATTTATTACCTTCATGATTATTAGATATAAGGAAATATTGTTTAATTGAATCCCCCTTTACTTCTCTAATGTTGTCATCTACATCGCATAAAATCCATACATCTTTACCTTTTCTAAGTGACCCTGCTGATTCAAATTTTAAAGAAGATTCATTAATATATGGTGCGACAAACTCAAATAATTTATGATTTTGCAATGGATAATATTGATTTGTTTTTACTCCTAATACTTCATTATTGTCACTTCTTGTTAGAGCAATATTATTTTTTATTTTAATTTTTAAACCATTATTTTCAAGTATATAGAGAGGTTTTTTAATTACCTCCCAATTTAACCCTGATAAGGCATAGGCTTCATCTACAGAAGGTGCAGATTCTAATACTGTGCCTAGTCTATGCCACGCTGGCTCTTTAACAAAAAATCCACTTTCAAAATAATCAGACATAATTTACACCTTTAGTAGTTTATAAAAATTAAGCCTTTTAATGTCATGCTCAGGACAATTAATTAAGGTAGAAAAAAGATTAATTAATCTTCAATAAATTCATAAAAAACAATAGGGCTTAAATCCTTTTTAATTGTTCTTTCAGCATCTGATTTAGACATATAATATTCTGACCCTTTCTTTCCTTTTTCTATTAAAATCCCCCCTGTGGAATTAGAGTTTTGTAACCAAAAAAACTCTTCATCTGAGGTACTAAAATAACCTCTTGTTGACACTCACCCGCTAAATGCTATCGCATTGTAACGGGCGATTCTTGATTCACAGACACTTAACTAGATTCAACAAATTGCTTTGCTTAATCCCCGTCAGTACGTCTCCACAAGCGTTTTTGTTTACGGTATGCCCTACCGCAAGTAATCCTCTATTTCTGATCACCTCTGCACTTACTACGTCTCTCGGTGCAGTATAACCACAAAACTGACAATGATGTATTCTATCGTTTAAATGCTTTTTACCTGTGTGATTACCACAATTTGAGCATTCCTGAGATGTTCCATTTTTGTTAACTTTTAGATAAAATTTACTGCGTTTCCAGCACACAAAAGGTAATATTTCATTGATAAATTGCCCTATGCCTGAGTCCAAAGATTGTTTTCTGACAATCCCTCGACTCCAAGAAATGAAGTTTATATCTTCGACAAAAATGTTGTCAGTTAAATCACAGAGGTAATGTGCAAGTTTAAAATGCCAATCTCTACGGGTATTAGCTACCTTTTCATGAAGTTTTGCTATTTTATTTTGAAGTTTTAACCAATTTTGAGAGCCTTTAGTTTTATGTTTTAAACGTCTTTGTAGCAATTTCAGCTTACTTTGTACTTTTAACAAAAACTTAGGTGCTTTGATTAATTCCCCTCTATCTGTAGCTACAAATGATTCTATCCCAGCGTCTAAACCTAAACTTATCTTTCCTACAGGTGTGTCAGGGCAGGATTCTTGACTTTGAAAAGCAATCATCAAATAATAACCTGTTGTTTTTTTGACAATACGAGCCTGTTTAGCCTCAAAACCAGTAGGATAATCCCTAGATTGTTTTATATTTAACCAACCTAATTGCGGTAATTTTATCTTACCTTTTGCCAAACAATTTTTAAGCAACTGAGGAAAAACAAAACTTTTCATTTGCTTCTTAAACCTAGGAAACCCGTAACCTTTTGCTTTCATATCAGAAAAGGCTTTATCTAAGGTTTTCAAGGTCTGCTGTAATACCTGAGCATTAACGGATTTTAAGTTAGGGTTAGTTTTCTTAGCAATGGTTAAATTTTTGGCTTGGTAAAAATAATTAGGATATGGGGCATCGGTTGGAATTATGTATTCAGAATGGATTGAACAACTATTAACAGGTGATTTCCGACTGCGTAACCAGTGCTTACGTTCAGATAAAGCATAATTATAAACACAACGGCATACCTCTAAGATTCTTTCGAATTCTTGAGTTTGCTGTTTATTTAGTTTTAGCTTGTACTGATACGTTAAAGTAATCACTTGTCTAACAGTTAATTATTTGTTACTATCTAATTATAACTTAGTGCCGTAAAATGTCAAGTAATTATAATAAAGGGTTTAGATCTGTATATAAACTTACCGCTCATGTAGTTTTAGTCACAAAATACCGTAAAAAAGCAATCTCAGAAAAAATATTACTGAGGTTAAAAGAAATATTTACAGATACATTGATTAAGTGGGAGTGTAGCTTAGTTGAGTTTAATGGGGAATCAGACCATGTGCATTTACTTATTGACTACAAGCCTGATATATCTTTATCAAAATTAATTGCTAACTTAAAAACTGTGACTAGTCGTTTGATTAGACGAGATTTTCCTGAATTAGCTAGTAAATATTTCTACAATAAACCTTATTTTTGGACTGGTGCTTATTTTGTGGCAAGTTGTGGTGGTGTTACCGTTGCTCAATTAAAAAAATATGTGGAGAATCAAAAATCCCCTCAAGAATAAGGAATTAAAATGTTTTATTAGCTGGTCAAAATTCATCACCCGTTAATTTCAGTGGGACTTTTTTTTGTTGAGAAATATAACGGGTGTCCTCTTTTGACATTGAAGATAGCATTTAGCGGGTGAGTGTCAAGGGGAATACTTACTTTAGAAATTTCCATCATTTGCCTCTAGTGAATACTTGTCTTTTTCTTCTTCCTCAGAATCTACTTCTGGCTCTTCATAATAATTAGGGTCATAAATAGTTCCTAATAAATCATTAGTTTCCATTTGTTTTATAACGACATCATACCATTGACTTTCATTTTCCATTTTTTAAATCCTTAATTTCTGCATCTGTCAAAATAGGGGCTTCTTTAACAAAATAACTTTTCACTTTATCCATTAATCTTTTAAACATTTTTAAACCTCGTGAACTACCATACACCAAATCAAAGATTATGGTGTAGGCTTCCTACCCAGAAACGAGCATAGTAGTAGATTTCTTACGTCCTCTATT
>JACCDR010822709.1_pt1 | contig 20376 bp, 23 predicted proteins | sample 7446431 | NCBI WGS metagenome assembly JACCDR01 (sample SAMN15323443, study PRJNA562643) | freshwater metagenome | isolation source: river surface water | place: USA:Blue River Watershed | collected 2017-08-17 | reverse complement strand
TCCTCGACAAAGAGACCCGCCAGACCGAGTCACATGTGCACGCTTAATCACTCTTACTTGTACCTATCATCATGACCACTATCCAATCAGTAGCCGCACGCGAGATCCTCGACTCGCGCGGTAAGCCGACCGTCGAGGTAACCTGCACCCTCCTCAATGGAGTAGTGGGTACGGCCTCAGTGCCCTCGGGCGCAAGCACCGGCGTGCACGAGGCTTTGGAGCTGCGCGACGGCGACAAGACTCGCTACAACGGCCAGGGCGTCCTGCAGGCGGTGGCCAATGTAAACACGACGATCAATGCACTCGTCGCGGGCAAGGACTTCGACCAGGGCTCGCTCGACGCAGCGATGATCGCCGACGACGGCACTGAGAATAAGTCGGTGCTGGGTGCCAACGCCATCCTCGGTGTCTCGATGGCCTTCGCGCGCGCCGCAGCAGCCGAGGCCAAGCAGCCGCTCTACGCGTATCTGGGCAATCTCGCCGGCAACACCACCTACACGCTCCCTGAGCCGATGTTAAACGTCATCAACGGCGGTGCGCACGCCGACAGCGGGCTCGATATCCAGGAGTTTATGCTGGGGCCAGTCGGCTTTGACACCTTTGCACGCAAGCTCCAGGCTGGTGCTGAGGTGATCACCGCGCTTAAGAAGATCTTGAGCGCCAAGGGCTACTCGGTGGGCGTGGGCGACGAGGGTGGCTTTGCTCCCAAGCTCACGTCAAACGAAGAGGCGTTTGAGTATCTTGAGCAGGCGATCAAAGACGCCGGCTACACCACCGACCAGGTTAAGCTCGCGCTCGATGTCGCGTCATCGAGCTTCTACCAAGACGGCGCATATCAGGTCAAGATCGCGGGAGAGCAGGGGAGCCGCTCCAGCGACGATATGATTGCCTGGTACGAGTCGCTTATCGCGGCGCACCCGATCATCTCTATCGAGGACGCCCTCGCTGAGGACGACTGGGCCGGCTTCGCCACAATGACCGCCAAACTCGGCAGCAGCCTGCAGATCGTCGGCGACGACCTCACCGTGACCAACCCGAAGCGCATCGAGATGGCGATCGCGCAAAAGTCGATCAACTCAGTCTTGATCAAGCTCAATCAGATCGGCTCTGTGACTGAGACCATCGCCGCCATCAATATGACCAAGGCGCAGGGCTGGGTGCCCTTCGTCTCGCACCGCTCGGGTGAGACGACCGACACGTTCATCGCCGACCTCGCCGTGGGGCTCGCGTGTAAGTACATTAAGTCAGGCTCACTCGCACGCGGCGAGCGCACCTGTAAGTACAACCGCCTCCTCGAGATCGAGGCTGAGCTTGAGCAGGCAGGTCGCGTCTAGTAAAGTTAGGGGCGCAGGGCCCATAGCTCAGCTGGTAGAGCGCTTCCATGGCATGGAAGAGGTCAGGGGTTCAAGTCCCCTTGGGTCCACCGAGTGTATACTAGTGAGTATATGCGCACGAAAAACACGTTCTGGATTCTCACGACCGTGGCTGCAATCGCTATCGGCATAGGCGGCTACGCGGTTTTGGCACAGCGCGGCATATTACCCGCCCTCACCACGCAACGCTCCACAACCGAAGAGGCCACTACTACTCCGCCCACGGTCAGAACGCCGATACTCCAGCCCTCGACGCCGCCAGCCAAGCCGACGACCGCGAGCACGTATCTTGATATCAAAGAAATCTACGACACTACGGTGGCGCCACCCATCCGTAGCGACGAGCCGCGCTCAGGAACGAAAGAAGTCACCGTCCGCGGCACGCTACGTGTTATTGCAGTAGAGGTGCTGTGCCAAACAAAACCTTGCCCGCAACCCGACTCTTCTGATTACGGATTCGAATTTCTCGACAGGTACGAACCAACGAAATACCGCCTCAGCGTGAAGAAGACCGGTGACCCTGTGGTCAAGGATCTTACCGACGGGGAAGTCTACGTGGTTCGCGGCACACTCAACTACTCCTTCTCAGGCACCGGCATACCCAACCTCTCCTTTGATCCGCTCGAGGTAATCGACTAGTTGCGCTTGCCAGAGCTGCCACGTACAATACGCGCAAGACTAGCACGCTTAGATACATGACTGATCAATACACCCACGTCTCGCAAGAGAAGTTTGACGAGATGGTTAAGGAGCTCGAGCACCTAAAGACGGTACGTCGTACCGAGATCGCCCAGAACCTCGAGTATGCTCGGGCGCTCGGCGACCTCTCTGAGAACGCTGAGTACCAAGAGGCGCGCGATCTCCAGGCCGCCACCGAGGAGCGTATCAAACGCTTGGACGACATGATCCGCCACACCAAGATCATAACAGACGGCAAGAAAAAGGATGAAGTCGGATTCGGCTCTAAAGTAACGATCAAGAAGCAAGGGAGCGAGGAGGCGCACGAGTACACGATCGTGGGAAGCGAGGAGGCCGACATGCGCGTGAAGAAACTCTCGCACGTCTCGCCACTCGGCGCTGCGCTCATGGGCAAGAAAAAAGGCGATACCTTCTCCTTCGAGACCCCGGGCGGCAAACAGACCTACACGATCGAAAAGGTCGCCTAGGAGAGTGTTATAGTAGAACGCATGGCATTGCTCGATGAGATTCGAGCCGAACGGCTCGCTAAGATAGAACGCCTCAAACAGGCAGGTTTTGATGCATACCCAGCGACCAGTCGCCGCACCCACACGATCGAGCAGTTTCTCGATAATTATGCGACGCTCGAATCGAATCGTGAAGAAGTCACTCTCGCTGGCCGTGTGATGAGTATCCGCGAACACGGTGCTGCACAGTTTATCGATATATTCGATGGCACCAAAGCACAGTGCTACGTGCAGAGCAGTCAGCTTGGCGAAGATCCCTACGAGCTCTTTCGTGCTACCGTCGACTCAGGCGACATTATCGAAGTCTCCGGTACCGCCTACACCACCAAGCGCGGGATGCACTCACTCGACCTCACCAGCTGGCGCATGCTCGCCAAGAGCCTGCGCCCACTCCCTGACGAGTGGTACGGGATCAAGGATGAAGACGAGCGTTACCGCAAACGCTATCTCGATATTCTTCTCACTAAAGACCTGGCGGAGCGCATTAAGCGTCGTTCAGCCTTTTGGAACTCGATTCGTCAGTACTTGCTCGAGCGCGACTTCATCGAAGTAGAGACCCCTGCGCTCGAGAACACTACCGGCGGGGCAGAAGCACGCCCCTTTAGCACCCACCACAACGCGCTCGATATCGACGTCTACCTACGCATCAGCGCCGGCGAGCTCTGGCAGAAGCGCCTCATGGTCGCCGGGCTCCCGAAGACCTTTGAGATAGGGCGTATCTTCCGCAACGAAGGCATGTCAGCCGAGCACGCACAGGACTACACGCAGCTCGAGTTCTACCAGGCCTTTAGCGACTATGAGCAGGGTATGACGATGATAACCGACCTCTACCGCACGATCGCTGACAAGGTCTACGGCACGCGCATTTTTAATATCAAAGGATTTGAAATTGATCTAGGGAAAGAATGGGGACGATACGATTACTGCGCTCTGATGCAAAATGAGTACGGGATCGACCCGCGCGACGAGGACGGCGACTGGGCTTCTGTCTTAGAGGAACGCGGCATACCGTTTGAAAGAGGAGTCGAGACGGGTCGCCTTGTCGACACTGCGTGGAAGCAGCTCCGTAAGACGCTCGCAGGGCCAGGGTTCCTCGTAAACGTCCCCGTCTATCTCGAGCCGCTCGCGAAGAAGTCGACTAAGGATCCCCGCGTGGTGGAGCGCTTCCAGGTGATCATCGCCGGCAGCGAGATCGGGAAGGGTTTCAGCGAGTTGAATGACGCGGTCGATCAGGGAGAGCGCTTTAAACGCCAGCAGGAGCTCCGCGACGCGGGCGACGACGAGGCACAGATGGCTGACAGCGAGTTCGTCGAGGCGCTCGAGTACGGGATGCCGCCAGCATTCGGCTTCGGTGTGTCTGAGCGACTTTTCAGCTTCCTAGAAGGCGTCTCTGTCCGCGAAGCACAGATTTTCCCCCTCCTTCGCCCGAAGCAGTAACCATTCTGAAAGTTCATAAATAGCGAGGTAACTCCTCGCTATTTTTTGTGGATAACTAATTTGTTGGTGGGGGAGAGTGGGATATAATCCTATGTAAGGCACACAGAGTGGGAAGGGGAGCCATGGCCCCGACCCCTCGAGCCCCACACCACAATGTTCCTCGGAGAATACCAACACACTTTTGACACAAAAAACCGAGTTTCGATTCCTTCGAAATTTCGAAAAGATCTTGGCCGCGTGGTCGTGGTGACCCGCGGCCTTGATCATTGTCTGTACGTGTATTCGCGCAAGGCGTGGGAGAAACAGGCGGCGATCTACGCTAAGGGAAGCAGCGGCTCAGCTGCTGAGCGCGGCCTTGCACGCCTCTTTCTTGCCGGATCATTCGAGGTCGAGGTCGACGGCTCGGGCCGCGTACTCGTGCCCGAGCACCTTAAGGCCTTCGCCTCGCTCAAGGAGAAGGCGGTGGTTGCCGGCGTTGCTGATCGGGTCGAGATCTGGGAGGAGAGTGCGTGGAAGAAGTACACCAAGGAGATCGAGCGTGATGCCGACACCCTCGCCGAGAAAGTAGGCGCCCGCGCATAAGCTATGCAGGAGACCTCACACATCTCAGTACTGGCAGAAGAGGCACTTGCGGCCCTCAGGATCTCGCCGAGCGACACGGTCGTGGATGCAACCATTGGCGGGGCAGGGCACTTCAGAGCACTGCTCGCAACGCTCGGTGACGGCGGCACACTCATTGGGATCGATGCCGACAGCGCCGCGGTCGAGCGTGGTCGCGCTGCCTACGCCGAAGATCGCCGCCCCGAGCGCCCCGTAGCCCACCTGGTCAACGACAATTTTCGTAATCTTGAACGCATCCTTGCACGTCTCGATATCGGCGCTATCGACGCAATCCTTTTCGACCTCGGCTGGAGCGGCTACCAGATCGGTGCTGCCCGCGGATTCTCCTTCCAAGAAGATGAGCCACTCCTCATGACTTACGGTGAGGGCGGTGAGACGGCAGCTGATATCGTTAACACCGCCTCAGAAGAGGAGTTGGCAGATCTGATCTACACCTACGGCGAAGAGAGCTTCGCCCGAAGTATTGCGCGCTCAATCGTCGGGGCACGCGCCGAGGCACGAATCCTCACTACCGGCGCACTCGTCACCGCGATACTCGGCGGCACGCCGAGCTGGTATCACAAGCGCAAGACTCACCCCGCTACTAAGACCTTCCAGGCACTCCGCATCGCGGCAAACGACGAGCTCGGGAGCCTCCGCGAGGGTCTCGCTGCCGCACTGGCCACCCTGGCGCCCGGTGGCCGCCTTGCCGTGATCACCTTCCACAGTATTGAGGATCGGATTGTTAAAAACATGCTCCGCGAGGCAGCTGAGCAGGGTACGGGCATACTTGCTCCCAAGAAGCCCATCACCCCCTCGCGCAGTGAGCTGCTTAAGAACCGCCGCGCGCGCAGCGCGAAGCTGCGTGTGTTTGAACGTGCGACCGTCACCTCGGAGTCACCGAGCGACGTATTACCAGATCCTGTTATCACTATCGCTTATGCCTAGCATCGCCCTCCGTTATTCGCCCGTCTCACTCGCCAGCGCATTAGTGGCACTCCTGGTGGTGGTCTACATGGCACTTATTGCCGTGGCGATGAGCTACGCTGCGCTCACGGTCGAGTTTGCTGAGTCGGTACGCTCTCAGGAGGCGGCCGTCGCCAAGCTCGAGGCTGAGTATCTCGCTCGAGTGAATGCGATCTCGACCAGCGACTACCGTGCAGCAGGATACGTCAAACCAATCGCTAAAACGTTCGTAGCCGCACCGAGCGGTACCGCCCTCCGCTAGTACATGCGAGCCCAGTTCCGCTCGCGTATCCGGGTCGTGCTTCTCGGCATGGTGGTCGTAACCGCCAGCATGGGGGTGCGCCTCTATTACCTCCAGATTGTGCAGGGCGACCATTATGCCGAGAAGGCTGATCGACAATTTGCCGCTGGCGGGAGCGGGCTCTACGACCGAGGCACCATCTATTTCACCCGCAAGGATGGCACACTTATCTCCGCCGCCACCCTGGTCACTGGCTTTCGCGTCGCGATCAACCCCCAAACCCTCGAAGATCCTGACGTCGCTTACGCTGCGATAGCACAGGTCGCTTCTTCAACACTCATCAGCCGGGAGGCTTTTTATGCTGCAGCCAAGAAGAAAAATCTGGTATATGTCGAGGTCGCGCGTCGGCTCCCCGACGAAGCCGGCCGGACCCTCGCCGCGCGCGCACTGCCGGGCGTGCAGGTGCTTAAGGAGCGCTGGCGGTACTATCCCGGCGGGAGTCTCGCGAGCCAGAGCATTGGTATCGTCTCGTATGGGAGCGGTGAGACGCTTACCGGCAGCCATGGCTTAGAGAAAAAATATGAGGGGGTACTCGCTCGTTCTGGGGACGCGCTCTACAAGAACTTCTTCGCACAACTCTTCTCAAACGTGGGCAACTTGCTCGTAGACGCCCGCAATGCTGAAGAAGGCGATATCATCACCACTATCGAACCCGAGGTACAGACTCGCCTTGCTGAGGATCTTGAGAAAGTGAACCGTCAATACGCAAGTAAGGCGTCGGGCGGGATTATTATGGATCCGCGTACCGGCGAGATCATCGCGATGGCACAGTACCCAACCTACGACGCAAACGATCTCCGCGAGGTCGACCCTCGACTCCTCGGCAACCCGCTCGTCGAGAGCGTCTACGAATTTGGCTCTATTGTTAAGCCACTCACTATGGCTGCCGCACTCGACGCGGGCGTTGTCTCACCCGAGACCACGTATCGCGACACTGGCTGCATGACCCTCAACACCCGCGAGATCTGTAACTGGGACCTCAAGGCACGCGGCGTGATCCCTATGGAGCAGATCATTGTCCAGTCGCTCAACGTTGGCGCTGCATGGCTCGCAAATCAGCTCGGGCAAGAGAAATTCCGCTCTTATTTCACCACACTCTTGAGCGAGAAGACCGAGATTGACCTACCGAGCGAGGGCCGCTCGCTCACTGGTAACCTGAAGAGTCGCGAGCAGGTCAACTACGCGACCATCTCGTACGGGCAGGGTATCGCCGTTACCCCCATACAGATGCTCCGCGCCGAAGCAGCAATCGCCAACAGCGGGACCATGGTACAACCTCACCTCGTGCGGGCCATACGGCTCGACACCGGCATCGAGCGTAAGCTCGCTTGGGCCTCCTCCACGCCCGTATTTAGCCCCGCCGCCGCTCGACAAACCGCTGACATGATGGTCGCCGTAGTCGACACCAAGCTCCTGGAAGGGAAGGCGAAGATCCCGACCATGTCGGTGGCCGCCAAGACCGGTACCGCACAGCTCACGAACGGACAAGGCGGCTATCATACCGACCGTTTCTTCCACTCATTTATTGGGTTCTTCCCGGCGTCTGCACCACGATTTGTCATACTGCTCTACACTAACGACCCCCAAGGAGTGAAGTATGCCTCCGAGACCCTCACCACCACCTTCCTTGACCTAACGCACTTCCTCATTGACTATTACGCGATCCCTCCTGACCGAGGCATGCCGGCACAGCCGAGCACATAACCTTATGAAAAATGCGTTTAAAACCAGTGTAGCCTTCCTTCTCGGCCTTGCCGCTCGAGGGGTAATCCGGCGCTATCGACCCACGATCGTAATGGTCACTGGCTCGGTAGGGAAGACCTCGACCAAGGACGCTGTGGCCGCCGTACTCAGCACGGGCTTCCTGGTACGCAAGAGCGAAAAGAGTTTCAACAGTGAGTTCGGCGTTCCGTTTACTATCTTTGGTGTCGGAAATCCGTGGGGCAACCCAGTCGCCTGGCTACAGATGATCAAGAGCGTCTTGGCGCTACTCTTCTTACCAAACCATTATCCCAACATGCTTGTGCTCGAAGTGGGCGCAGACAAGCCGGGCGACCTTGCGCGCATACTCCGGATCGCAACCCCCGATGCTGTGGTGGTAACACGCCTACCCGATATTCCCGTACACGTCGAGGCGTACGCCACACCCGAGGAGGTGCAAGAAGAGGAGTTCTCGCCAGCCTACACCCTGCGCCCCGCAGCGCCTCTGATCATCTCTGCTGACAAGCCGCATCAGCGGGAAATGGCGGCACGCACCAGTGCGCGCGTGCTCTCGTACGGCACGAGCCCTGACGCAACCGTACGGATAGGGAACATCGAGTACTCCAAGGAACATAACGTGGTAGTAGGCATGCGTGCCGAACTCTCTCTTGGCACTGAAACAGCAACTGCAGTAATCCCTGGATCAGTGGGCACTATTCAGGTCCTGCCGATCGCCGCCGCCGTACTCGCTGGCCACGCCTTTGGCATTACCCTTACTGAGGCTATTGAGGCGCTTCGGCACTATACGCCGCCCGCGGGCCGCGGACGGCTCCTGCAGGGCATTACCGACTCCACGATCATCGACGACACCTACAACGCCTCACCAGTGGCAGTCGAGGAGGCGCTCGAGACCCTTACTCATTTCCCCGGCGCTCGGCGTCGCGTGGCCGTACTCGGCGACATGCTCGAGCTTGGACGCTACTCAGTACAAGAACACGAGCGCATTGGCGCACTAGCAGGCGAACGGGCTGATCTCGTGATCGCCGTGGGGATCCGCGCGCAAGCCATAGCCCGCACCGCGACCGGTGCTCAGACGCTCCATTTCGACACTGCCTACGCAGCCGCAAGCGCACTCCCCGCACTCATACAAGCAGGTGATGTAATCCTGGTGAAAGGTTCTCAGTCGATCCGCACCGAGCGCATAGTAGAGGCACTCCTCGCCGACTCGGCAGACCGTGCCAAGCTCGTACGCCAAGAGCCAGAGTGGAAGCGTAAAGTATAAAAATGGAACCCCGGTCCGACATGGTCGGACCGGGGTTTCTCCCGGGTCAGTGGTGCCGCTGACGCTCGAGCATGCGCGCACGAGTAGTGCGGCGCAGCTGCCCTTGGTGCTTGAGCAACGCCTTGAACATCTCGGCCGTTGCGTCATCACCGCGCTCGAGGAACGCGTACATGAGACTCTCGAGGCGGGCGTTCGGGAGAATCAGCTCACGCTGAATACACACGACACCCACCGCCGCCATGGCCTTCATACGGATCTCATCGCTCTCCACCGTTGCGATGATCCGCTCCAGCCGATCCAGATCCTGGTAGAGCGCCTGCTCGCTCTCTTTGGTGAGCCACTCGACGAGCGCTCGAGCAGAGAGGCACAATCCCACCACAGTGGGGTAACCCTCCTGCCATGAGGCCAGGATCGCTTCTTTCATCATCACGACAATCGCCACAGATTCCTCCTGCTGGTACGTTTCTGGTACGTTTATTGTGTCTCCCAACACGAAATGAACCCCCGATGGAGTATCCCAGACTTACAACATTTTGCAATGGCACCCTGTTGGTGACCCTACGGGGAGTCGAACCCCGATTTACGCCGTGAGAGGGCGCTGTCCTAGCCATTAGACGATAGGGCCAATATGGGTTTTATAGCATAAAAATGGAGAGGGGAAAAGCGGATAAAAGAAAGCCGGGCGAGAGCTCATGCTCTCGCCCGGGTCTGCTGCCTCAGCTTCGCGGTGTCGCGGAGCGCCCGCTTGGCGCGCCGCGTGAGGCGGTTCGCCAGGTAGACCCAGCGACCGCGCTCCTGCACGTACGTGTGGTAGTGCTTGTTCAGCACCCTCCGCACTGCCGTGCCGATAGCGTCGAGGTTGCCCTTGGCGAGGTCAATGATCTCGCCAAAGAGCAGGTCCTGGACCTGGCGGTCCGTAAGCGGCTTCGGCGCCGCGGGTTGAAAGAGCTCTTGCTGCCTCATCCTCTCCCTCCTTCTGGCAAAGTGCCAGGGTTACCGAGGATAAAGTAGCACAGCTGGGCTGTCCTGTCAACCTACGCGAACAGGTTATCAACAGCCTGCTTCACTAATGCGCCGTCGGCCTGGCCCTTGAGATCTTTCATAAGTGCGCCAATGAGCTTATTAGCGTCAGCCTTGGTGGTGACACCGAGCTCTGCGGCCTTAGCGGTAACCGCTGCCTTCACCTCCTCCTCGCTCATCTGGGCAGGGAGGTAGCCTTGAATGATCGCGAGCTCGAGCTTCTCTGGCTCGGCGAGCTCCGTGCGTCCCGCGGCCTCAAACTGCTCTATAGAGTCCTTGCGTTGGTTCGCCGCGCGCTTAAGCACCGCGAGTGCCTCATCGTCGGCCAGGAATTCATCGGGCTTACGCTTCTTGTTCACCACCTCGTTCGTCATCGCGGTTACCAGCGAGCGGAGCGTGCGGAGCTTAACCTCGTCCTTGGCGCGCATCGCGTCAGGGATCTCTTTCTTCAGATTTTCATGTATAGCCATGGGCACAGTATAATACAGGTATGGAAACAGCGCTGATCGCTCTTGTGGCCGTGTTGCTCGGCGTAGTACTCTACCTCGCCCTTAAGAAGCCGGTGGCCCCCCAGGAGGGGGAGGGTGGCCTGATGCTCCTCCAGCAGCAGATCCAAGAGCTCGCCCGCACCTTGAACTCTCAAGTAGCCGAGAGCGCCAAGGCGATGCAGGAGAGCTCACACCGACAGTTCTCAGAGTCTACACGCCTTATTAAAGAGATCACCCAGGAGGTGACAAGCGTTAAGGAGATCGGTCGCCAGACCCAGAGCTTTGCCGAACAGCTCCAGAACCTCCAAGACATACTTAAGAACCCAAAGCAGCGTGGAATCCTCGGTGAGTACTATCTCGAGACCGTGCTTAAGAACGTGCTCCCGCCCGGGATGTACCAGATCCAGTATCCCTTTAAAAATGGCGAGATCGTCGATGCAGCCGTCTTTGTCAGTGAGAAGATTGTGCCCGTCGACTCCAAGTTCTCCCTTGAGAACTACAATCGCTTCATCGGCACCCAACCAGGGAGTACCGAGCGCGCCGCTGCTGAGAAAGCTTTTGTAAACGACCTCAAGATCCGTATCCAGGAGACCGCGAAGTATATCCGCCCCGAGGAGAACACAATGGACTTCGCGTTCATGTTTATCCCAAGCGAGGGGATCTACTACGATCTGCTCACCAACCAGGTTGGGGCAGGGGAGGATGAAAACCTGATCCAGCGGGCCGCCGGTAAGTACAAAGTGATCATCGTCTCGCCGACCTCCTTCCTCGCGTACCTCCAGACGGTGATGCAAGGGTTGAAAGCATTGAAAATAGAAGAGAAGGCCGCAGAGATTGAAAAAAGGGTGGGGGAGCTCGGCAAGCACCTCGCCGCCTACGAGACCTACTACAAGAAGCTTGGCACCTCACTCGGCACCACCGTCTCACACTACAACGCAGGCTACAAAGAACTCGCCAAGATCGACAAAGACGTCTACCGCATCTCTGAGACCAGTGTTGGTATAGAGGCCGAACTCCTCGACAAGCCTGCCACCGAGCTACTTGACTAATTTTTGACAGTATGCTATAGTGCCATCAGCTAGGGAATTGGCCCTACATCACATAGCTGTGGAGGTGCGGAGATGGAAGTGGAGATGTGTCCGGCTGGTTTTCATTCGTTCCTTGTTGTGCGCACGCTGATCTGTGCTGGTGGGGTGTTCGGCTTCGCCTGGGGTGCTTGGTACTATGCCAAGCGTTACCAGGAATACGGGCCGGCGGCCCTGATGGCGGCGAGCTCGGTGATCTTCACCTTGCTCGCGCTCAACGTGCGCTAGCAGGTGGCCCCTGCGCCTCGGGCGGTCTGCTCGAGCTGCGCCACGACGTGCGCGGGGCCACAGGGCCGGAGTCTCTCTGAATAGGTATGAACCCCTCGGTTCGCCTATTGGTCACCAGAGAGACTCCGGCCCTTGTCTTTTTTATCCTCAAATGCTATAGTGCTACGCAATGGAAGTGGCCGTTATCAAGACCGGTGGCAAGCAATATGTCGTCTCCAAGGGCGACACTATTACAATTGAGAAGCTCCCGGGCGACTTGAAAAAGGGTGACACTATCGTTTTTGACCAGGTACTCCTTGTCGACAACGGCTCGGACACGACCATCGGCGCACCTACTATCAAGGGTGCAGAGGTCAAAGGTACTGTTGTCATGGCAGGGAAGGCGAAGAAGGTTGAGGTGGTGAAGTATAAGCCGAAGAGTCGCTACTTTAAGCGCAACGGTCACCGCCAGCCTATCCTCAAAGTCGAGATCGACAAGATCTCTTAACATTCCTTTTCGCACGTACTGACCTCAAGCTCGCGAGAGCTTAGGTTTTCTTTTTATTTATCTATTCACGTATTCACTATTCAATTATGCAACTAGGACGATGGAGTCACGGCGGAACCGCCGCCTCAGGAGAGGTAAAGACTCGTGCAGAGAAGAGCTCAAAACCCTATAGCGCACCCGCGCGCGGTCGCGGACCGCGCCCAAGCCGCGCCGGAGGCCCACGACGCGACAATGGTGGCCGTTCTGACGGTCGCTTTGGTCGACCAAGCTACGGGAGCCGTGGTGGCGCACCCCGCGGACGCTCGAGGGGCGGCTTCGGCGTCTTTGGCGAGACTGAAGCCGAGATCGCCAAGTTCACGAACCGCGCGGTAGTTACCACTGAGGAGCCAGTCTTTGTCGCCGAGCACACCTTTGCTGATTTTGATATCAATCCTCACCTGAAGAAAAATATCCTCGCCAAGGGCTACGAAGCTCCCACCCCGATCCAAGACAAGACCATCCCGCACGGCCTCCTTGGCCAAGATGTGGTGGGTCTCGCCGCCACCGGCACCGGCAAGACCGCCGCCTTCCTGATCCCCCTTATCGACAAAGTAATGAAGCAGAAGGGTGAGCGCATCCTCGTGATGGCGCCTACGCGTGAGCTCGCGGTACAGATCGAGAAAGAGCTTGCGGGCTTCGCTAAGGGGCTCGGATTCCGCGGCATGGTCGCGGTAGGTGGAGCAGGCATCGGCCCGCAGATCAGCCAACTCCGCTACAATCCCGCCTTTGTGATCGGCACTCCAGGGCGACTCAAGGACCTGATGGAGCGCAAGGCACTCGATCTCTCCGACTTCGGTACCGTGGTACTCGACGAGGCCGACCGTATGCTCGACATGGGCTTTATCGACGACATGCGCCTTATCTTGAGCAAGATGCGCAAGGAGCGTCACACGCTCTTCTTCTCGGCGACCATGTCGCGTGATATTGAGAAGCTTATCGGAGACTTCCTCCAGAGCCCGGTAGTGATCTCGGTAAAGACTACCGACACACCCTCAAGCATCGATCAAGACGTGGTGCGGATCCCGCGCGGTACAGATAAATTTGACGTGTTGGCCGAGCTACTTAAGGAGCCGGGCTTCCACCGTGTGATCGTCTTCGGGCGCACCAAGCACGGAGTAGAGAAGATCGCCAAGCAGCTCTCCCGCCTGCGCATCTATGCCGAGAGTATCCATGGCAACAAGACCCACAACGCGCGTATCCGCGCATTGGAGGCGTTTAAGAAAGGGCAGGTGAGTGTGCTTGTAGCTACGGATGTGGCCGCCCGTGGGCTCGATATCCCGGCGGTCTCGCACGTGATCAACTACGACCTGCCGTCGACTTATGAGGACTACGTGCACCGCATCGGCCGCACCGGCCGTGCTGCACAGAAGGGTAAGGCCCTGACCTTCGTCCAAGAGCACTACTAAGAACTCAGACACTGAGACAAAAGAGCGCGCAGCTAGTGCTGCGCGCTCTTTTGTGGTATAGTGTGTTTGGAGTTCATAACGGCTGTTTGGAGTATTGTCATGAAGAAAAAGCTCGCTATCGACCACGACGATGTCGTGATGGGGTTCAACGCGGCACTCTGCTGCTATCACAACGCTCGGTACGGGACGACTCTGACCCGCGCCGACATTACCTCGTACCACCTGAAAGACATCTGGGACACCACCACCGAAGAGGCTCACCGACGTATCTTCGACTTCTACTGCTCGAAGGAGCATGAGGAGGCGGAGCCAATGCCTGGCGCAAAGAAGGTCATCGAGATGCTCGAGGAGCACTATGAGATCGAGGTGATCACAGCTAGGCCGGAGCGCTTTCGACCCCAGACGCTCGCGTGGCTTGAGGGCCACTTTCCGCAACTGGTCGATCGCGTCCACTTCACCAACCGCTTCGGCGACACAGGAAAGGAGATCCTGAAGAGCGAAGTCTGCGCGCGTATTGATGCCGAGATCTTCGTCGACGACGCACCGATGCACCACGAGGACGTGGCCAGGGTCGTGCCTCGCACGATCCTCTTCGAAGCACCCTGGAATCGGGAGTACGCGGCGACCCTGCCTCAGAAGCAGCGGGTGCGGTCTTGGTACGGACTGGCGATGCGGTTGGCATAAACAAGAGGGCGGGGAGCAGCTACGCTGCGCCCCGCCCGATTTCTTTTAACAGGTTTGGAAGTCGCCCCGCATGAACGCACTTTCGGCACCCTCCTCCTGTTCGAGCTCGCGCTCGATCTGGCCGATCTCGAACGGCGAGAGCGCGAGCGCCATGGCCATGTACCGCAGCTTCTCCTGGCTCCTGGCCAGCATCTGTGCGTGGTGAGATGCATGATCAGCCGTGATCAGCTTGCCACCTCCTTCTGCGAGGGTTCTGCGATGCATGCGCGCCGCGTCCTTGTAGATCTCTCTGCCTTCTTCGGGTGTTTTGATCACCTGGCTACCTCCTTGGTGCTTTCTGCTTGGACTCTACCACAACTCCTGGGTTATGCCTCTTTACGGCCGGCGAGCGCGGCGCGGAGCGTGTCGGCGTCTGAGTATTCAAGCTCGCTCCCGGTGGCAAGCCCTCGGCCAAGGATCGAAGTTTTAACTAAATCGCGATACGGCGCAAGCATAATACGAATATGATCAGCAGTGTGCTCGCCCTCGCTCGTGGCCGAGAGCGCGAGCACGATTTCTTTCAAGCCATTCTTGATGCGTTGTTCAAGTACCCGAATCAAGTCCCTCTCGCGGATCGCACCCTTGCCCGTGAGCGTGAGCACGCCCCCAAGCACAAAGTAGCGACCCTTGTAGGTGCCGGCGCGCTCAATCGCGAGCAGATCCTGATCCTTCTCGACCAGCATAAGGAGCGTATCGTCGCGCCGGCGATCCTCGCAATAATTGCACACCGACCGTGAGGAGCCGTCCGCCTCGTCTACGACTCGTCGAGACGGGTTATAAAAGCGCTGACAATCCGGGCATTGGTGCACATGCGCTCCAAGCGCAGTAATCAGCTCGGCAAGCTTGGCGCGCTCGGCGAGCGGGGTAGCGAGGAGGTGGTAGACAAAGCGCTTGGCCTGCCGCGGGCCGATACCCGGGAGCCGAGTAAAAGCGCTCGCAAGCTCGTCAATCTTGTCCATGACTTAGAACTCGGCAGCAAGCTCGCCGTAACCCGCCGTATCCATAGACTGGAAGCTCGAACGCTTATCGTCGAAGTAGAGCTCGACCTTGCCGGTGGGGCCGTTACGATGCTTCTCAATCAGGATCTCGGCAACATTGGGCTGCGCGTTGGTGGGGTCTCGCTTATCCTCACGATGAATAAACATCACTACGTCGGCATCCTGCTCGATCGACCCTGAGTCGCGCAGATCGCTCAAGCGTGGCTTACCGCCGCGCTGCTCGACCGCGCGCGAGAGCTGGGAAAGTGCAATCACCGGCACCTCGAGCTCGCGCGCAAGCCCCTTAAGAGAGCGTGAGATCTCGGTGACTTGTTGCACCACGTTGTCCGACGCTTTGGTACTGGTGGGCGACATGAGCTGGAGATAATCAACCACAATGAGGCCGATTCCGCGCTCGCGCTTGAGCCGGCGTGCGACGGCGCGCATGGCGAGGATGTTGTTACCAGGCTTGTCGTCGATATACACGGGTGCCTTACTGAGGAGCTCGAGTGCATCGCGGATACGAGAGAAGTCCTCCTCGCCCTTCACTTGGCCGGTACGGAGATTCCACGAGTTCACAAACGCTTCTGCCGAGAGCATACGGTCGATGAGCTGCTCTGAGCTCATCTCAAGCGAGAAGATGCCTACGGGCACGTTATGCCGCACTGCTGCATTGCGGGCGATATCGAGCGCAAATGAGGTTTTACCCATCGAGGGCCGCGCAGCAAGGATCACCAGATCTGAGGGGTGGAAGCCAGAGAGCAGCGTATCGAGGGCAGGGAAGCCGCTCGGGACCCCGCGAATACCACCATCACGCTTACTTAACGCCTCGATACGATCCCACGCCTCATGCACCTTGTCGCCAATAGCGGTGAACTTATGCGCGACTGAGGCGTTACCGATCGCGTAGATGCTCTTCTCCGCCTCGTCGAGCACCTCCATAACATCGCGCGCCTCGTCGTAGGCTGATTCGGTGATCCCGTACGCCGTATCGATCAGTGCACGCATGAGGTGCTTGCGCGATACGAGCTCAGCATAGTGTGAGAAGTTGCCGGGGGCTGGTGCGGCGCTTACCAGCTCGGCCAAGTATGCGCGCCCGCCCGCGCGCTCAAGGAGCCCCTGATCTAAGAGACGCTGCGAGAGTGTGAGCTGGTCGATCGGCTCACCACGATCAGCAAGCTCGCGCATCGCGTTGAAAATAATGCGATGCTTCTCTGCGTAGAATGAATCTGCACGTATAAGATCCGAGACGTCATGGATCGCGTCCGGCTTAAGCAGGAGCGCGCCCAGGAGCGCTCGCTCAGACTCGAGAGATTGGGGTGGGACGCGCGAGGCAGTAGCCATTGCCTCTAGTGTATCAAAGATCGTTCTTGGTCAATATCGGCCCATTTGCACCATCATCCACACGATATCCCCGACTCTCTATTTCTCCTCGGATACGGTCTGCGCGCTCAAAATCCCGTGTAGCACGAGCGGCCTCGCGCTCCGTGAGGAGTGTAGCTAGTTCAGCTGGCACTTCGGTTACTCTGGCGGCCCCTCGTTCAGGAGGAAGCGTGAGCATAAGGCCCAAGTGTGCCTCGGCTATCTCAAGGAGGCCCCATTTCTCCTCAGGGGTATAGTCCTCACTCTTGAGTGTCTCCCACAGCACACCGAGTGCCTGTGGCGTAGCCAAGTCGTCTCGCATGGCGGCAAGGAAGTGCGCTTGCGCAGGAGAGGCGTGCGCAACACCGCCCGACTCTTCTCGTACCTCGCGGCTCTGGCGCCAGAGTCGCTCGAGCGCCGTACTCGCCGCCTCAAGCGCCTCCCACGTGAAGGAGAGGGGAGTGCGGTAGTGCGCTTGCAGGAATAAGTAGCGGAGTGCCAGTGGGTGATACCCTCGCTCAGTAATCTGCGAGAGATAGACTACATTGCCAAGCGACTTAGAGATCTTCTCTCCGCCCATAGTAAGAAAGGCGTTGTGGAGCCAGTACCGCACAAACGGTCGGCCATTCGCCATCTCTGACTGTGCAATCTCGTCGTTGTGGTGGACCATAGCGAGATCCTCGCCACCCGTATGAATATCGAGCTCCACCCCAAGCAGTGAGCGAGCCATGGTCGAGCACTCGAGGTGCCAGCCTGGGTTGCCGCAGCCCCATGGGCTGTCCCATTGCTGGAGATCGTTTGGCTTCGCTGTGCGCCAGAGCGCGAAGTCTGCGGGGTGGTGCTTACCCCGCACCACCTCGACGCGCGCGCCGCCCACCAGCTTGGCGCCCGCAACGCCGCCGAGCTTGCCGTACCCTGGGACCTTTTGCGTATCAAAATAGAGGCCCTCAGGAAGGCGATAGGCATACCCCTTCTGCTCAAGTGTGGTAGCAAACGCTATCTGCTCTTGTATGTACTCGGTCGCTCGTGGGAAGCGGATATCACTTGTATCAATATTAAGATCAGTGAGATCGTCGATAAAGAGCCGCGCATAACGCTCGGCGATATCACGCGGCGAGAGCTGCTCGCGTGTTGCGGTAACCGCAATCTTGTCCTCTGCCCCCTCATCAACATCGCCTACCAGATGCCCAACGTCAGTGATGTTAATGACGCGTATCACCCGGTATCCCGCACCCTGTAGCGTGCGTGCGACTGTGTCGGAGAGAAGCCCCGGACGGAGCCCACCGATATGCTGCTGACTGTACACGGTGGGACCGCAGGTATACATGAGTGCTGTACCCGCCTCACGAGGGACAAACACCTCCTTCTTGCCCGAAAGAGTGTTGCTCAAAAGGATGGGGGTGGGCACAGTGGGAGCGGCGGGCGCACGCCTTGAGAAGAATCGAGACAGCCACGACATGTACCTAAGAATATCATGTGGGTAACGATGGCGTGGTACGATACTACTCTAAGCTATGTGGGGGTATAAACGGATCGTTACCGCAAGCGTACTTACGGCAGCACTTGCAGCCGTGTCCTTCGGTGCAGGGGTAGTAGTGGGGAACACTGGCTCGGCTGCCGAGGTGGTGGCACGCATCCCGCTCGTCGGAGACGGCCTCGACGCAACACCTGACCCGACCGTCGACCTCACCAACTTCTGGAAAGCGTGGAATGCGCTCCAAGCCAACTACGTCCAGACCAACGCCTCCTCAACGCTCCCTACGACTGAGGACATGATCTACGGAGCGATCCGCGGCCTCGCCGACGCATACGGCGACCCCTACACCGTATTCCTCCCTCCCGAGGAGTCGAAAACCTTTAAGGAGCAGATCTCCGGCAGCTTCGGCGGGGTGGGGATGGAGATCGACAAGAAAGACGGAATACTGACCGTCGTCACGCCACTTAAGGGCACCCCTGCCGAAGCTGCCGGGATCAAAGCCGGCGATCAGGTTATCGCGATCGACAAACGCCCCACCGAGAACCTCTCGGTCGACGAGGCCGTACGCAGGATCCGCGGCCCAGTTGGGACCACGGTTGAGCTCACCATCCTCCGAGGCGGCAAGGTCATGACCCTCACCGTTACGCGCGCCACGATCCAGGTACCGGAGATCGAGGATGGGTTCGATAAAAACACGGGCGTGTACCATATCACCCTCTACGAATTTGGTGGTCACGCCGACACCCAATTTACCGATGCACTTAAGCGCTTTGTTGCGTCAAAATCGCGCAAGCTCGTGCTCGACTTGCGCGGAAACCCCGGCGGCTATCTCGACACCGCAGTTAATATCGCAAGCTATTTCCTCCCCAAGGGCGCGGTCGTGGTTACCGAGGATTTTGACGGCAAACAAGAGAACGACGTGCACGTCAGTAGTGGATATCGGGGTATCCCGAGCGGCACTGAAGTTGTGGTGCTCATCGACGGCGGCTCAGCCTCTGCCTCAGAGATCGTCGCCGGTGCGCTCCAAGATCACAAAGCTGCCACGATCATTGGCACCAAGTCGTTTGGTAAGGGTTCGGTACAGCAGCTGATCACCGTAGACGAGGGCTCGCTCAAGGTTACGGTCGCCCGCTGGATCACGCCTGACGGCCACTGGATCATGGGTAACGGGGTCACTCCAGATATTGTCGTACCCATAGCCCAAGCAGACATAGACGCGAAACGAGACCCTCAGATGCTCCGTGCGGTACGGCTTTTGACCACGGGCAAATAATAGGGTAGAGTGCCTCTATATGAAGGTGATTTTGACTAAGGATGTGAAGGGGGTTGGGCGCGCGCACGAGACGATCGTGACGGCCGACGGCTATGCCCTGAACTACCTGATCCCCAATAAGCTCGCAGTAGTGGCTACCGCGGGCTCCACCAAGGTGGCCGAGCAGCGCATTACCCAGGCCACAGCGCGTAAGGAGCTCGACACGAAACTGCTCGCTCAGAACATCGCCTCGCTCGCCGAGGCACGCATTGTGATCAAGGCAAAGGCCAATGAGAAGGGCCACCTCTACGACGCGGTAGGGAAGGAGGAGATCGCCAAGGCCGCCAAGGCCGAGGCACGTATCGACCTCCCTGAGGACGCGATCAAGCTCGAGAAGCCTATTAAGGAGCTCGGCACCTTTGAGATTCCCGTTGCCGCCGGCGAAAACTTCGGCCAATTTTCGATCACCATCGAGGCCGAGGAGTAATCTAGGTCATGACGGCAGAGAGCACTACCCAACCTCTCAAGCCGACATTCGAACTGTTTCCCTCCTATCTCGCAACTATCAAGCACAGTATTGGTTCGGAGCTTTTTCGTACTCTCTATTATCGTATTAATAATGAAGTGCTCGACGTACTTGAGGATGGCGATCTCGCCTGCGCAGCGTATGTGAGCTCCATACTCTACCTGTTTGACTTAATTCCTGGGCGTCACACCACCGTCAAATCAACGATTGAGGATATTCGGGCAGCCGGCTGGTATGCAATTACCGAACCGCGAGCTGGCGCCATCATACATTGGGGTTTTAAAAAGAAGGACGATGGCACTCAAGGTAAGCATCATCATCTCGGTTTTTATATCGACTCTGCCACAGCGATCAGCAATAGCTCCGAGGCCCGAAAGATCGCAGCACACCACCCAACCTACGGTATGTTTGAGAATGGTGAACCGCGCCGCGACATTGTCG
>JACCDR011525695.1_pt1 | contig 20386 bp, 19 predicted proteins | sample 7446431 | NCBI WGS metagenome assembly JACCDR01 (sample SAMN15323443, study PRJNA562643) | freshwater metagenome | isolation source: river surface water | place: USA:Blue River Watershed | collected 2017-08-17 | reverse complement strand
GATCTTGCATGCCGGATCTAACGTGACTGTGTCAGATCCAAAGAATGTCCTTTCGTCAGGACATTTCCTTGGTTGGCGGCCAGATTTCCAGCAAGCCATGACCTGCAATCAGCGCATTTCATTTTATGTAAAAACAGGAATGTGCGATGTGAAGTGCAGTTTAAATATGTGCGAGGAAACTTGTGGCCAAGTGAGTTCACAGTATACAAATGCTGATTTTCAGCTTGAAGAATGTACAGCAGAATCTGCCGCCCTGTATTCAACCTTAGGACATTCGCTGCTTGTGACTTCTGAAGATTATAAAACTTCCTCAAATTCGATGGCATTGAGTTTGATCAGATCGATTTCCCTTTTCTATAATCGAATTGATCATATTCAAATTCAAGACGCGTATCGGTCCTATGGTTCAGCGTTGATTGAAAATGGAGAAATGAAGTTTCTCGTGTTAACATCGGTTAGTTTGCTTCTTTATCCTGATATGAAAAAGTCAGATTCAATTCAAATGACAATTCACTTGGATCTGACACGGTCTGGATTCGATCAAGTGATGTGTTTTTCAGATGAACCTGTTTGTAATTTAAAAGCCCATTATCTTCTGAAAAGAAAAGGACTTGTTGATGCTATTCACTAAATTAATTTGGATCTTTCTGTTTTCAATTGTGACCCTTGCCGATCCGGGTGGCTGGGTTAGCTCGGGTGGAGAGATTTTCGAAAATGGTAAGAATCCCTGGTTTGTTAAAAATACGACACAAGTGACCTACTGCTTGCAGTTTTCAAAAGATGAATTTTCAATTGCTGAAGCCGATGTTGCTAAGCTCATTCAAGAATCAATTGGCTACTGGAAGAATGAATTTAACGGCGAATCCGCGATTGGTATTGATATCCCAAAGGACCCCTTGTTTAATCAAGTGGTCCAAGTCGCCAATCAAGAGTTTGTGCAGAACCCTTCGTGCACAAATGACGAAGACATCACCTTTAAATTTGGATCTCAATTCTTAGACCCCGATGAGATTAAACTGATGAAAGATCCCACGAGATTTGTGGGTGTATCAATTCGAAAGAGTTATGATCCTGTGAACCTCAAGGGACGCGGAATTATTTATATTTCTGGAGACCAGGGTGAAAAATCCTATAAAAAAATCAACGCGGATATCGTTCCAAGGGCTTGGCAATATCCAAAACTACTGAAATACGCTCTGATTCATGAATTGGGGCATGTCTTTGGAATACCACATGCAGGCTCTGGCCTGATGTCTGAGGTTTTTTTGGATCAACTCTTGATCCGAAAGTTTGCGGCCTTGTATGTGCGTGAGCCGATCATGCCTTTTATTAAGCCCATCAGCCGTGCTGAAATTTGTGATGTGAGCGTTGTTCCCAAAGGTTCACAGAGTTTCTTAGCGCCTTATTTTTCTTTGGTTTACAAACAAGACTGCCTCAAGCTTGAACTGGTTCCCAATCAACGTGAATTCATGATCTTGACTAAAAAACAAACCGAAAAAGACTGGCGACAAATCGGAGTTCTTGTCATTGATCAACGCGAGTTTGTTGATTTCTCTCTCAAGCCGGCTCTGGTATTTCAGGTCCCTGAGGAACAAAAGGTTTTTCAGAACATAACGACAACTTTTCTCCTCGGCCCGCTCATCCAAAATTACAAAGTGGACGGTCATATCAATTTTGGGACAGGAACCTTGAAACCTTACCCAGTGCAAATTGATCTCAGTCCAGACTCAATCGTGGTTTACGGATTGTATGAAAACCGGATTCGTCAAATTTTTAGCTTTGGCAATCCATTGTTGTTTAGTCTAAGCAATCCTTTTTAAAAAAAAGGGAGAGAAGCTTTCACTCCTCTCCCCCAAGCGATCAAACAGCAGAAGCTGATTACTTCACCGTTGATTTCTTTTGTACACATTCGTAACTAATTTGCCATTCCTTTAACTGACTCGTTGATACCTTGGCCGAGGTTGCTTCAGATGGATCAGTTCCAACAGAGCTCATCGGAATCCCAAAAAGACTTCCGATCGGTTTAGACGACTCCCCTGCATTTTTGGAGGTCTTCGAATCAGTGGTAGATTCTTGTCCGATGACGACTTCGCCTTCTTCAAGAATTTTCACGATTGCTGACTGACAATTTGAAGTCATCATTTGGTTGGCCTTGGCCTTGTCCTCGTCACGATGATCAAGTTTCAATGCAACAATTCCATTCTGGCCTGGTTTCTTTTTCACATCCCTTGCATAGGGTTGATAGGGAATCGTCTGGCAAGCATTGATCAAAAGGACCAGGGGAAGGGCTATCAATAAATATTTTTTCATTTTCGTTTTCTCCTTCGTTCAAAAATTATCAAAGACTCACGACATATCCGAGTTGTGCTTGAAAACCCGTGAGGCGTCCGTTGCTGTTATCCTTAAAAACTTTCGTCAAACCGTAACTATAGATAAGATCAAAGCTCACTCTTCCTGAAACTGTTTCAAGTTTCCAATCAGCTCCCAGAGCGGCCTGAGTCAACAATCCCCATTCATTCAACGTCGATTTGACGTCAGCAGAGCTTCCGGTAAATGAATCCATTTTCGCAGACATGAGATATGTCGGAGTGATCCCCGCCTTTCCGTAGTACTGTGTGTTTTCACTTTGAGGATTAAATGTGTATTTGGCCCTCAAAGGAATCGTGAGTTGCTGCATTTCAAGTGTTGCGGTGTCTAAGCTAAAAATTCCAAAATCCAGAGTTTGCTTTGCGCCGGTTTCCAAATACTCGAGACCCGATTCGATTTCTAGGCTTTGCATCAACGGATATTGGACCAAGGCGGCAGCCGATCCACCACTCTTTGATTTGTAATTGTCATCTGAACCGGTGATGTTAAAATACGAATACCCGACGGACGGTATGATTTTGAGTTGATTCAAGGTCGCACTGCTTGTTTCGGCCTCATTTGTTTCTGCAAAACTCGCCTGAGCACTTGCAAAAATGCAGACTGCTAAGATGGCCACTGTTTTTTTCATAGATTCCTCCATTTGTTTGTTGTGATCGCTTTGTTGACTGGATTGTTTTCACCAGCTGGACACATCATTCCCGTGCATTTATACATTTTGTATTATTTATATTTCTAAAATCTTGTTTTTTATTATACCTAATGTATAAAATATCGAGAAATGGCATTTATTGTTTATAAATACGATGATTACAAAAAAGCACTAAAAGAACGTGTTCGGTATTTGAAAAAACAAAAACCAAAATACAGTCTTCAATATTTGGCGAATACTCTCAAGATTCAATACACTTTTCTCTCAAAAGTCTTAAATTCACCATCTCATCATTTAAGTGAGGACCAAGTTTTCACAGCGGCGACAGCATTGGACTTCCTTGAGGACGAGGTCGAATTTCTGCTTTGTTTGAGATCTTTCCAATCAACTCAAAAATCTTCACGCCGAGATTTGTTATTTCGAAAAATTTCAAATATTCAAAGGCGGCACCGTCTGAGCACAGACATGGCTGAACCCTCAACAGAGGCCTCAGCACAGGAAATGAAATATCTAATGGATCACCAAGCTGTGATTGTTCACACGGCTTTATCAATCAAAAGTATCTTGAACCATCCACAGAGTTTATCCACCTATTTGGGAATCGACTTGCAACGATTAACGGACATTCTGATTTTGCTAGATCAACTCGGTCGTATCGAATTTGATGCCAAAGAATTCACCGTTAAAAAAGTTTTGCGCCCACGATTGCACATCGGCAAAGATCATCCACTGATGAGATTGCATCAGCTGACGATGAAGATCGCTTTAAACCAAATGAGCTTTGCAAAGCCTGAAATGAAAAAAGAAAACTTTTTTGCAACCCTCACAACAGATCAAGTTGGTTTTGAAAAAATCAAGGTACGAATAAAGTCGGTGCTCACAGAAATTCAACAGCTCTCCTTTGAACATTCCCACCAAGGAGTTTATCAACTCAATGTTGATTTTGTAGAACTCTTCTCTTCATTAAATAAGCAAAGCCAGCTTGAGGACTAGTCATTCAAATTTGTGTTTCGCAAATCATAAAATGACTTGTCTGTTTCGAAGATTATCGATTCAATGGAAACAAATAAACACGGAGGTTATTTGTGATTCGGCATCTAATAAGTTTTGTTCTTTGTTCGTTTCTGGGTATCAGTGCATTTGCTAACTCAAATTCAAAGCAGACTGCAACAAATCGAAAGACCGCAGGTGATTCGGGGGCATCAGTGAGCGCATCCGAGCTTCGCTCGATCAAACAAAAAATGCAAAAATCTGCATTTATTCGAAGAGCTTGGCGACAAATGGTCCCTGACAAGAGCTTAACTGCAGGAGTTGATCAGCTGACATGTTCTTACAATAATGGAATGACTGAAAATAACTCTCAAATCTTATGCAAAACACCAGTTGGCGACAGGCCTTACGAAGTTTGCTCAAAGTACAGTGAGGAAGGTGAAGACGAGTGCGAAACGTTCGCATCAGCACCAGAGTTTTCTCCCTCGAGCTTTTACTTTCGCGTAGATTCAAACGGAAGAATAAATAGAAAAAGATCCCCAGTCATTCAAAAAACAGAAAATTTTGATTACAATGCAGTTTTCTGTCACTTTTTTGATTCATGTGCAGCATAGACTCTCTATAGTAAAAAAGCAGATCGAAAGATTTCTCTTTTTCCTTGGCCCCATTTGCATTGGGGCCTTTTTAATTTGGAATCTCATCGCAACTGACCGGCAAAACTCAGAACAAAGACGATTTGGTCGATGGGAAATGTTCCAGAATAATGTCCAAAATAACTGCCAGATACAGTTTTTTATTCAAACTGGTGATCATCAAATACCATTTGAAAATTTTTATCTCTTAGGGAAAAAAAGTCGATTCGAGCAATCACCAAGTGATTTTAAACTTAAATCGATGAGCGCCGTACAACGAGTGATTCAATCAGTATGTCAAAGGTCTCTTCTTTCGCCGGTGGAAATGTCACAACTTCTTGTGCAGTCGCAATGCGAGCTCCATGGTGAGTGGATAAAAACAATTTCGCCAGAGTCCGCTTGCCATGAATAAGAAGATCTATCGGCACTTGTTTCATGTCGAAAGTTCCAAGAGTTTTATCTTGCTTTCTCAAGTCTTAGCATTTTGCAGCCTCATTAAGGTTTGGAATTTATTGCAAATTTTTAAAACCAAAGTATCGCTGGACTCTCTCATTTTGAGTTTAGCATTTTTTGCGATTTGTGGGCTTTATCTTCAAATGAAACCTAGATTATGCGCATTCATTCTATCGATCTTTTTTTATCTTTGCTGGGCAGGTCAAATTCTTCCAGATTCAATTCATAATTTCAGAACACACCATATTCAACTGCTCGTGCTCATGCTTTTAGGACTATGCTTTTTAAGAAAAAAACAAGGAGTCGCCTTTTCATTGCATTTAGGCTCTGGATTTCAAATGATCAGATTCGTTATTTTGACAGTCTATGCAGGGGGAATCCTGACTAAACTGAATTTACAGTTTTTGAGCGGCCACCAACTCAAGATGCTTTTTATTGAATACTATTGGGGCAACTCTTGGATGACTGCGTCTTATGATAGAATATTTCAATTGGTGGCTTGGCAGACTTTATTCACTGAGATTTGCATTTTGATATTTTTATTGTTTTCTCGCCTTCGAACTTTCGGAGTGTATTTGGGAATCCTATTCCACACTCTATTGTTTCTTGTTCTACCGGTTTCAATCTTTTCTTTCCTCATGATCGCTGGATTGTTTCTATTTTTGCCCCCAAGAATCACAAGGCCCAAAAGCTGACTGATATAAAAATTTGTAATTAAAGCAAAAACTTTTCAAGGTTGCTGCGAATCAGTTCCGTACCAATACTTAGAAATGCACTTAGTTTTTTCGGGACGAAATCTTGCTGTGGATAAACAAAATGCACAGGGCGAAGATTTGAGCGCCATTCACCGAGAACCCGAATCAATTTTTCATTTCGTGCTTCTGAAAAACAGTAAAAAGTTGGGAGCAGCGCAATCCCCAATCCAGCAAGAGTCAGCGACTTAACTAAGTTCAGATCACTAATAAGCATTTGTTTACCCGTCGACACGACTTGAGATCCTTTTGGGCCAACCAGCTCCCAATCTGATGGACGAAGGGGAGTAAAATGGATGCAGCGATGATCGTTAAGAGCTTTAGGATTTTTCGGCGCTCAAGCTGACTTGAGATACTTAGGACTAGCAAATGGAGCAAAGTAAACCGACCCCAATTTTTTTGCGATGAGAGAAGAGTCCTTAAGATCACCGGCCCGAAGACTCAGATCGATCCCTTCGGAAACCAGATCGACCATGCGATCAGTCAGGATCACTTCTAACTTTACATCAGCGTACTGTTTTTGGAATTCGGTGATAACACTTGGGAGAAGGGTTCCACCCAATTCCACAGGAGCAGTGATTCGAAGCAATCCCTGAGGGATCGATTGACGTTGAGCGACTTGTTCCTCAGCAGCTGATATTTGCTGTAAAGAGCGAAGACACTGCTGGAAGTATTCTTGACCTGCTTCTGTCACAAAGAGTTTGCGTGTGGTTCGCCGAATCAAAGTCACGCCAAGGCGCCTTTCAAGTGCAGAGACTTTCGCACTTACCGTGGACTTTGGGACATCGAGCCGCCTTGCCGCCCCTGCAAAACTGCCGGCCTCAACGACCTTTACAAAGATGATGATTTCGTTTAAATCCATGGATACGATTGTACATTAGAACGAATTATAAATCTATATTATACCATCTAATCATATAATCCCGAATGACTTAAAGTGATCAAACAAAAATAGAAATGGAGGACAAATGATGAATCTTAGAAAATCAGAGGAACGAGGTCTGGCAAACCACGGATGGCTCAAATCAAGACATACCTTTTCATTTGCCGAGTATCACGATCCCCGATTCATGGGATTTCGGGCATTGCGTGTGATTAATGAAGACCGCATTGACGGAGGCACTGGTTTTGGAATGCATGGACACCGTGACATGGAAATCATTTCTTATGTTGTCAAAGGGGCACTCCAACACGAGGACTCAATGGGTACCAAAGCAATCATCCGTCCCGGAGAGGTTCAACGAATGACTGCGGGCACTGGTGTTTTCCATTCTGAACATAATGCTGACCCTAAAGATGAAACCCATTTCTTTCAGATTTGGATTCAACCAAAAAACAAGAATGCAACTCCTGGTTACGGACAAAAGTCATTTGAAACGGACCTTCAGACAAAAAAGTCAGTCCTTGTGATTTCACAGGACGGAAGAGATGGTTCGATCAGCATCAATCAAGATGCAGATATGTATATTTCGCGCTTAAAAAAAGGGAGCGACTTTGAGTTCACACTTCGCCCCAACCGAGGCGTGTGGCTGCAGGTCGTTCGAGGCGAATTGGAGATCAACGCACAGACTCTTTCAACTGGAGATGCTGTTTCCTTTGAAAATGCAGAGCTGTTGAAAACAAAAGCCCACATTGATAGCGAATTTATTCTTTTCGATCTGGCCTAAGATGAGTTTCACAGGTTTTAAAGCTTTGTTTTTATACGGATTTATTTGAGATCGTCTCAAAATGAAACGGCAAGAGAATAGACTCTGGTTTTAAGTTCATCGAATTCCTATTACCATAAGTCATTCAAGAACTTGGTCAAACGGACTATGCAAGTTGTTCAGACCTTTGTCGATTTCGCGATACGCCTGTCAGTTTAATTCGAATTGGTTGGTCCCGGTTCTTGCTATGATTTACTCTTGTAATGACTTTATCATTTTTGAACTATTTGGGGGCAGTATGACAAAAAGAATGAATGGAATGACCATCCTTACTATATTAGGTATCAGCACTTTGGTATTTGCTGCGACCACGAGCATTCGCTTCGATCGAGATGCGTTTTATGAAGGCGTGCAACTGCATAGTTTTGAAACTGATCCTGTCGCGGCGGCGCAGGTCAAGGCACTCTATGATGCTCTCGGATGCTATCCAACCTTGGATCAATTGAACGCGGTCGGTCTTCGAGGACTTTATCACTCCAGACACAATATGTCCTCAGTGAGGATCGATGCAAATTCAGTGATCGAAATCGATGTTCCAGTTTGTGAGGGCCCGGGAAAAAATCCTCTGATTTTCTTCCAAGCACTTTACAAAGGGACTAGCCTCACTGGCGAGATCGTGTCTCCGAACGGCAATGTTTACCCGATGGCCTTAACTGAGGTCCGAACCGGCTATGGAGATCATATGTTACAGTCAAATTTCTCAGCGGCAATTGGTGGTCCTGATTGTATCGCATCATCTTGCCTTTCACCAACAGTGCGAGTGACTGCAGGGCTCTGGAAAGTAAGACTGAAGAGTTCCCGTCGCGTATCAGTCGGCCTGATCGCACTGAACATCGTCAATGCTGACGAACTTGGTCAAGAAGCCGCCCTCGGCACTGTCCTCGCAAAATAAATTTTTTATATTGTGGCCTCATTGTTGATTCAATGGGGCTTCCGAGTTGTCAAATACCCTCACTCGACCCGACCATAGGCGCCTCTCCTCAAAAAAGATTTCTAGTCTTGGGTTCGAAATAAAAATACCGAAATTATACACATCATTAACGCCGTTGGAGTGAGAATATGACTAAAGCCAAGTCTATGATGTGGCCTCTATTGATTTTGACTATTGTGATTTCAAGCTGCAAATCAGCAAATGTAAACCGAGCAGATCATTCTTTTCCTACTGATCAGCGAACCCCATCGTTCTTTTCAACTCGAGGACTGACTCCTGATGGATTGCTCGATCGATCTTCAAGCGGATTTTTGAGAGTCAGTCAAGCTCGCGTGATCACGGACAACGATGCCGCCTTTGACTCAAAACTTGAGGCTATTCGAAACGCAAGAGCTGGCGAAACTGTTCGAATGTCATATTATATTTACTCTGATGACTACTCGTCTTCATACCTCACCGCAGAAATGCTCACGGCAGCAAGACGAGGAGTTCGATTTAAAATCATTGCTGATCAGATCACAAATATGCATCTTTTGGATCATTTTGTTTATCTGACTCAAGCCTCTGAGGGAAGAATCGAAGTTCGCTTTTATGGAAGACCAACTCCGCTCATGATTCGGGATGCTGTGTTTATGACAACCCCATGCCCGGAAACTACATCAGCACCTTCAGCAAATTTTTGCTCTGATTACAAATGGGCAAACTTAAGATCCGAGACCCCAGATTTTTATGCAAAGCTTTTGTTATCTGGAATGTACAACAAAAGCGCCACCGCAGTGAAAGCCGCACTTATCCACGGACAACAAATTGATATAAAAAAGTTCACCGAAGGTCCATCTGCATCCGACCAAGACAAAAAAGACCTGATTGAATTTTTTAAACTCTCCTTCCAAGCAAAATTTCAAGGCGATATCAGCGCTCGAATCAAAGTGGCTCTTGCTCTGATGCTTTATGGAGAAAAGCTAAACCCTATTCTGAATGAAATCTATGGCCGTATTCCACTTCGTCAAATGGGTGAAAATTCAGCCAGGGACTGGGAGCACTCAACAGACTTTACTCATCAAAAACTTCTTCTTGTGGGTGATCGATTCTTTATTCTCGGCGGTAGAAATATTGAAGATTCTTATCATATGAAAACAAATCCGCTCGTTCGAAAGTATCTATTTATGGATACGGACTTTGCCGCAGATGTTGTCTCCGGCGGAGATGGAATTGTGCGCTCCTTTGACCGTCTATTTGATTTTTCAACAATGGTGATTGATTTAAATTCTCTCCAACAATTAATGCCGAATGATCTGATTCGCAATCCAACAGCACTTCAAGCAGCATCAACTGAATGCGAATCTCAGGTCACAAATTCACCTCAAGCTAGAGAATTGTTTAAAAATTGTTTAGTTGATAAAACTTTGCGCCATCCGAGCTATCGAAACTTTTCACAGCGGGTTCAAGCTGCGGGGCAGCTGATTCAGACCAATGCTCAAATTTACCGAAATCGATACCTCAGAACCAAACGCTACTCTGAATCTTGGAAACAAGGACCCTATGACGATCGGCTGACCAACCAAGATGTCTCTGATATGATGCTCACTTACATCGAAAACTTGCCGTTTGAAAAAAACGCAAATCCACTCGTCAGAAAATATGGTGTCGAAAACGGTCAAGAACAGGCCTCTGGAAAATACATCCATGACCTGTGGATCAAGGGCATGGAAAACGCGTGTCTGACTTCTGCCAATGGCCCCGCACAGCGTGTGATTTTGCATAACGCCTATTTTCTACCACCAACAAATTTGATTAAAGCCTTTGCCAAGATGATTGACGGCACTTGGGACTGCCACAATGTCAAAGTAACAATTCTGACTAACTCGCCGGAATCGACAGATCTGAATGTCATCAACATCATTGCACGCTATCAAATGCTTGCCTTCTATGAAATTTACAAAAATCAAAATCGGCATTTTGGGCCCTATGGAGCTCGTCGTTCCGCTCAGTTTGAATATGTGGAATATAAAAAAGTAGCCGAAGGTGGTGGCAGATCTCTCCACACAAAGGTTGCAGTCCTCGGCAATGATATCATCGTCGGTTCGGCAAATGCAGATGTTCGGAGTTACTACATGGATTCCAACAACGGCGTCTATTTCCGTGGAGCTCAAGACTTTGTTCGCGAATATTCCGCTTGGGTCGATCGACTTTTGGCAGATTCAAGAATCACTCGCAATCTGAGTGACAAGCTCATGGATGGATCAATGACATTCGATTCCGTCGTAAGAGAGGATGAGGTAATTATTCAACAACTCCTCGCCAAATACGGATGGTCAACACAAACAAAACCAGAATTGGTTCGGCAAATTTTGCAGCTCGCTAGGCGCTTGGGATCATTTGTTTACACTTCGACCCAAGGTATCGTTTCAAGAGAAATGGTTCAGGTCACAGTTCCCACCCCGACAGGCGAGAACTCAGTCCCAAATCGAGCTGCCGGCGACCTTGACTATGAGATTTCAATCCAACAACGTGAATTTGAAAGAACATTCAATCGACTCTTACAACTTCTGTAAATCACCGTTGCCACCAACGTAAACCTACAGATCTCAGGAGTCGAACATACCACGATGCCCGTCGACGTTGATAGTTGTAGTTATCAGAAACAAAAGTGTAGTTCGATGGCAATGCCCCAGCTTCACTACTTAGAATCAAGCGGCGGGTTCTAATATCTGACCGAGATGTCCAGACCCTTCTCGCATCTCTTCATAATTAAGAATTCTATTCTAGGCGGCGGGGAGTTTAGATTCCCTGTCAAAGGTGGTTCGACTCTTCACTCTTGGGAACTTTAGGACGAAACAAGTATTCTTGTTTTGTTGATCTAGCTTTAATTCACCCTTGTGGTCATCAACAATTCTCTGAGCAATACTCAGCCCTAAACCAGTCCCGCGAGAAGCACCTTTTGTGGTAAAAAATGGATTCATGATTTGTTCAGCTATTTCCTTCGGAATCCCATGCCCAGAATCAATCACACGTATGTAAACAAATTCTGTATCTCCGAGAACCTCTATTTGGATCCATTTTTCGTTCATGTCAGAAATGGCTTCAACTGCATTATTGCATAAGTTGACGATCACTTCTGAAATCTGCACAGGCCGACACTCAATGAACAACTCTCGATCGATTTTCGGTTCCTGCAACACCACTTCATTTTTCTGCATTCTTGGCCTGCACCACTCGAGCGTATCATCAAAGATGGAATGCAAAGAAACGATTTCCATCTTCTCTTGGGAATGATTTCTTGCGTAAGCTTGAAGGCCTTTAATAATTTTCGATACCCGTAAGAAAGTTTTCTCGACATGATCAAGTTCAGCACTGAGTCTTGTTGGAAGATCTAAATCTTGCTGAAAGATTAATCGCCGCATAATGGCCACTCTCGCCATCACGATCGCTAGAGGATTATTGATTTCGTGGGCAATACCTCCGGCCATGGTCCCTAAGGCTGCTAATTTAACCATTTGTTGATTTTTCTCTTTTTGGAGCATTACTTCTCTTTCAGATTCTAGCGCATTCTTAGAATGACGAATCTGTTCCTCCACCAAAGTAAAATTATGTAACAAGAGAGCATGGTTATTCTTGGCTTGAGAGAGCAGAAAGATTAAGAAAACTGCGCTCAATACTGAGATCACATAAGCGTCAGCAACCGGTGATAAACTCGCAGTCACTGAGATGGGAAATAAAACGAGAAAGCAAAACAACTGACCCAAACGAAAGTTAGGAGCCATTGAATAGGATCCTCCCGCAGCAATGCCTGAACCAATGATAATCAGAGCCAACGTGGGAATCGACAAAAGCCCTTCTCTAAACTCTGAAAGCGGGCCTAAAACTCCCCAGGATAAACCTAGAATCATTGTCGAAATAAAAAGAATCGGCATTCTCCATCTAAAATTTGAAAAAACTGCATGAGAAATCACATACCGCACAAAAGCAGGTAGCAAAATACCAAAAGTCAAAATTGGTATCGTATACGGAATTTGCGAAAGATGAGAACCAAGAATAAAAATAACAATGAGCGAAGTGACCATCTGTCCAATGCTAGCAGCTCGCGTTCGTTTAAACAGCTCGCAAAGAAGTTCATTTTTAATTCGTAAATCAGAATTTATTTCACTCATTTTTTTCCATAAGACTAGAACTATTCCGTCTTATTCCGTTTCGGATTCGAGACCAATGTTCTCAAGGTACAAAAACAATAGACTGATTTCAGACATAGAAGAGACACTCATTGATACCAACAGGCTTGATCAGGACTAGACTTAAACAGGAATTTCCAATCAGGCAGCTTGATTAGTTCTGTAAAACCAAGATTCCAAATGTGGGAAATCAAAGGAATCTTTTCTAAGAAATATTTTCTTTTGCGACCCGGCGGGGAGCAAAAGCAGCACGGTCTTTCTGATTTGAGTGATTGAAACTTTAGAACCTACTCCGGCGGAGCCGGAGTGCAAACAGCACAAAATAAAAAACCGCCTGAAGGCGGTTATTTATTTTGGTAGTGAGAGGCGGACTTGAACCGCCGACCTACGGATTATGATTCCGTTGCTCTAACCAGCTGAGCTACCCCACCACGCGGAGTTCGAAAACAACTATCTCGAACAAAATTGAGGTCATAGGATTACGAAACTCATAGCGCCGAGTCAATAGCTCAACTAAAGAATCTGCGATCAATGGTCACTTGACATCATGACCTCGACTAAAGTGCAATAAAATCACGCATACTCAGGGAGGGAAAATGCAAATAAAATCAGTTATTTCCTTAAAGGTTATTCTTTGTGCCGCAATGATTGCCGGGACAGGATGTTCGAAAGAAAACTCAGGCCAAAATGGTCAGCTTCAATCGCAAAATAACCGGGCTGAGATTGATGTCCAGGCCGAGCGAATCATTGAAGTCATCGATGCCCAAGGTCAGCCCCTTCAGGCTCAAATCCTGATTGGTGACAAAGCAGGGTCACCATTTGCTGATAATTTCATTTCAACCAACAGCTCTGGAAAACTGAGCCTCCCAGAGGCCTGGAATTCCCCGCAACATGTGACCATCGATGTTCCGGGCTACGTTCGCGTCACGCAGCTGGATCAAGAGCCAGGTCCGATGAAGATCGTGATGAGAAAACAAAACCCAGCTTTGAATATTGAACTGAGTGGAAACACCACCGGGTATCAGACCAAAGACAATGATGACCGAGCTGATTTTGGATTGGTTCTGAGTAGCATCAAGAAATCAGATATTTTATCGTTTTCTTTGGATGCTCTGATTTCTCCGCAGACGGATCAAATTTCTGTCGTTGGATACAAATTTGACCTTCCAAGCAATATTGCTCTGCCTGCACAAAAAGAAAAGTATTCCTTCGTCACGGTGAGCGTGAATAAGCCAAACTACCGATCCTACTTCAGTGATTTGGGACCTAAAACGATCTTTCTTGCTCGCGGACATGTTCCATTTAAGAAAATGGCAGATGCGGGCCAAAACAAGGCCCCAGTTCATGAAATGGTGAATGATATTTCTTTAACTGGTGGACAGATCAAGCAGGTCAACCTCACTGGGGCAAAAACGAGCCTTGATTTGAACGCGGCGACGATGAACTTTTCTTCAAAAATTTCGTATCGAGCACCACAATTTGAATCGAATCAAGTTGTCTTGGCTGTTGCGGCTGCTGAGCTGCCAGAGGGTTTTTTACCTTCTGATGTCAAAAGCCTGCGCTCTGGCGAAAGCATGAATATGAATAGTTTCACGGAATATGGATCGCAAATGCGCTTTCTTTCAGTTTTGAAAAATAAAAATGAATTTGACGCCAAAGCCCCCGGAGCAGATCGCTTCAGTGCAGCTTTGCAAAACGCGAATCAGTCCATGAGCCCAACAATGCTGCCTCTCTTGGCAGATCCAGAGGTTGTGAACCCGCAGGTTTTCCAGTTCTCACCACCTTCTGCAGGAAATTTAATGCCACTGGCGTCAACAATCCTGATTTCAAGTGTTTCAGCCCGGGCTGAAGATGATGAATTGAGCACTCAAGCCACAACGGCTTCGACACCAAACTGGGAAATCCGATCACGCGGATGGGTCAGTAAAGTGGCACTTCCCCAGTTTCCAGGAAAAACCTTTCTTGCACAGGGTAAAGTTGAGATGAGCTTCCTTGCGAGTTCAGGTCAAATTCAGGCACAATCATGGGATGAGATCATTCAAGCCACAACTCACGTTACGCACTCGTCAAAGCAATACTGATTCTCATTTTTTAAACTTCATCAAGAAAGCCGGAAGATTCACTCTTCTGGCTTTTTTTATTTTATCGACCAACAGCTGCACGCTTTTCGAAAAACCAGAGGACCCGAAAGAACAAGTTCTCAAGCGTGCCATCAAACAAAAAGTTTTCTATGCCAGTTATGAAAATGTTTGGCGCGCACTTCATCAAGTGATTCGCTATCCCATTGCGGCGGAAAATCAAGACACGGGCATTATTGAAACTGAATACATTAAATCCGTCGACGGCTTTCTACCTCCTGATATGACGAAAGCCCCATCACCGGGATTGCGATACAAACTTGTATTTACCGTCGCGCGAGGAAAACTAAATAACCGTGATGCGACAAGAGTGACCATGGATAAAAGAATTGAAATTCTGAGAGACTTTTTTTCCGAACCGGAACTTGTTCCGAGCGATGGTCTCGAAGAGAAAGTGACCTTTTACCGGATCGAACGAGAGCTTGCGATTTCTGAGGCGATCCGGCGCATGAACGAAGGCGTCGCTCTTTAATTATCGATAGGCCTTCGTTTGAATTTTAATGATGACGTTTTTAGAAATGGATTGAATTTTTTTATCCTTTTCGTTGATCAACTCGAGAAATTTTTCGCGTTCATTTTTCTGAGGCTCTTCCGCCAAATGTTCTAAGATTTGGTACCGAATCCACAATGATTGGTTGCGCTTAAAATTGTATTTTTTTCTGAGCTCGGACCAAAACAACTGACGAACCTCAGGCGTATGATTTTTAGCGAGCACACTGACTGCCATGGACCTGACAACGAGCGCATCATCAGAAATTAGCTTTCGCGCCTGTTCAGATGTTTTTTTCGATCCAATTTCCTGCAGGCCAAGGAGCGCCGCATTTTTCATGTACCATTCTTTTTGATCAACAGCCTTTAAAAGAATCTCCTCTGCTTGCTGAGGATAATCCGCAGAGATGCGCTGCAAAGCAGACCATCGATACTCGTAGGAATTTTCAACCTCGAAGGCGATTTTCGTTAAATCCTCCAACGATCGACCGCTCAAAACGCCAAGATTAACTTCAGAACCAGTTCCCGCTGACGTTTCAGCCACTGCATTTTTGCTTTGTTCCTGGGGTGCTTGAGTCAAACGTGCTGCGGTTGCCGTCTGAACTGTCAACACAATCACGGAAACACAGAGAGCTCTGTGAATATTCATTCTTTCCTCCGAATCAAGATTCTTTCTTTTTAACGAAATCTTCGAACTGCCCCATGAGCTGTGCATTTTCATTCGATGGCGGTGCCGGTTTTGCAGTTTCTGCTTTTTGTGCTTCGACCGCTGCGGCAAACTCTTTCATTAATTCTTCGTCATTGGCAGTTGGAGGTGGTGTCGATGGTGGGGTACTCGCATCAGGTGCAGGTGCTGCTGAGGCTTCTATGGCTGCGGCCGCCGCAGAATTAATTGGAGTCACTGTAGCGAGAGGGGCCGCTGGAGTTGCAGATGGCTGAACTTCCGGTGCCGGCGCAGGGGCAACTGGAGCTGGCGCGGGTTGTGCTGCAACAACAGGAGCTGCGACCGGTTCTACCACGGGAGCAGGTGCTGCAACTGGAGGTGGAGCTGGGGCAACAGGAGCTGGTGCTGGAACTGGAGCCGGAGCAACCGCACCAGCTTTGAGTCCTTCAAGTTGCTTGGCTAGTTTTTGATTTTCTTCTTTGTAGAAAGACAAATCAGCAATGTCTTCTGCGATAATTTCATACTCAGCAAGCCTTGCCTCGAGCTCCTTGATGCGATCCTCGAGCTGTTTATCTCCCCCGCCCTGAGATGCAGCAGCGGCAATCTGAGACCTTAGAGTTTCTATTTCCTTCTCTTTGGTCGTCAGCTGAAGCTGTGCTTCTTGCAGTTTAACCTGCACCTCTTGCGGAACAATCCCACTACCGGCAGCTTGTGAGCTCCCGTGATCATCCCCGGCCCCGTGTGCTTCTGCTGGCTTTCCTAGGTTCGGAACCACTGCAGCCTGAGCATCGAGTATTCTTTTGAGGCTTTGCTCAAGTTCCGGAGATATTGCGCTGCCACCGTGACCTTCAACAGCCACGGCCTTTTCTTGAAAAAACTGAAAGTAGAGTAAAACAACAGCAACTAAGAGCGTAATACCGATCAGCCATTCAATAATGGTTGAGATATTCTGAACAAAAAAGCCAAATGAGGATGCATTAAATATTATATCCATGAACGCTTCCATTATTTTCAGGGGAAAGTTTGCAATGGGTCAAGACCGGGTCTCGAAACGATGAACTTAGTACCTTCCATTCTGTTTTCTGCTAGACTTTCCTCGTGGAAAAGGCGGCCGACAACATGGATATGATTTTAAAAAACGGAATATTACTCGTCCCTAAGAACTCGACAAACAGCCAGATCTCAATCGATGAGACCCGCGATCCTCGGCAGATGCTCCATGAAGTTAAAACCGACTTAGGAATCAAAAATGGAAAAATTCAAATTATCGCCGACTTAGCCTCGCATGAGGCCACGGAAATCATTGACTGCTCTGGGCTTCATATCCTGCCCGGCTTAATTGATACACAGGTGCACTTCAGAGATCCTGGGATGACTCACAAGGAGGATTTATTTACAGGCTCTCTCGCAGCGCTCAAGGGTGGGATCACTGGCTTTTTTGAAATGCCAAACACAAATCCAGTCACGACCTCGGCTCAAAGAATTCAGGAAAAGCTCGACCTTGCCAAAGAGAAGTCTCATGTGAATTATGCTTTTTACTCTGGCGTTGAGCCCGAGACAATTGACGGCCTACCGACTCTTGAAATGGTTCCCCACTCGCCGGGTCTGAAAGTTTTTCTTGGGTTGTCGACCGGCCATCTGCTCATTCGTACCGACGAAGATTTAGAGAGAATTCTCCGGGCAACAAAACGACGAGTTGTCTTTCACTCCGAAGACGATGACACACTTGAGGCGCGAAAAGATCAGATCGTTGAAAATGATCCGTCAACACATCCGATTTGGCGAAGCGAAGAATCGGCCCTTCGCTCGACTGAGAGAATTCTTGCCGCCTGTGAAAAGCTCAACCGCACCTGTCACATTCTTCATGTGACAACTGAAGAGGAAACTCACTTTTTAAAGAGAAAACGAAAATGGGCAACGATGGAAGTCCTTCCCCAACACCTTTTATTACACGCACCGGATTGCTATGAGCAATATGGAACCCTCGCACAACAAAATCCACCGATCAGATCTAGTCATCATCGTTTAGCCCTCAGACAAGCGCTGAAAGATGGACTGGTGGATGTCATTGCCTCCGACCATGCACCTCACACTTTGGAAGAAAAAAAGCGCCCCTATCCAAAATCTCCTTCGGGGATGCCCGGCGTTCAAACCCTTGTCCCGCTTATGCTCAATGAAGTGAATCAGGGACTATTGAGCCTTGCTCACTTCACCGCCCTCATGACCGAGAGTCCAAGACGAATTTTTGGAATTGAAAAAAAAGGTCGTATTGAAATCGGCTATGACGCTGATTTGACCATTGTCGACATGAAGAAAAGAAAAATTATTGAAAAGGATTGGCTTGTTTCAAAATGTGGCTGGTCTATTTTTGAAGGACGCTCTGTCCAAGGCTGGGTTCAAGGCAGTATTTTAGGTGGCCGGAAGGCACTTTGGGATGACCAAGTGCTGACACAGCATCTTGGCCTCCCGATGAATTTTTCTTAGAATCTGTTATGGTTTCTTTCAACTAGAAACAACGTCTCCACTGAAGGTGATAAACTAATCCTGTTGAGATATCAGCAGAATCGACAGTGATCATGGATTGATCCATACGAGTATTTGACTGAGTTGTCACCGCTGCATTGACACGCATATTCACGCTTGCTCCACATGGAGTCCAAACCATTGTTGAAGCAATCAGATTATTGGTGAAAAGGTAGTTATCACTTGTTGGACCAAGAAAGTTCTGCGCAAGTCTTGGACCTTTAGAGCCTGCCCAAAAGTATTCTGCAGAAATCTGATTTCGGCCGCCCGAAGGAACCAAGTTGTACCCACGATAGTCAACCGCGATGACAGCAACGCTGTATCCTGATGGCACTTCTACCGGAATTGAAAGATTACAAGATTTTCGAGCAACACGTAGCCCAGTCAATCCACCGGCTTCAGCAACGAATGAATCAAATAAGATACTCAGTTCTGTTTCACTCGGACTGAGAGTGATACTTGCCGTTCCTGCTGGACACCCTGTTCCGCCGTAAGCTGGAACACCTAACTTAAGCCCCTGCTGTGCTTGAGCAGAAATTGCACCGAGTACAAGCGCTAGACTCACGATTAAACCCTGGATCTTCATGATTTCCCCCTTTTGGTAAACATATGATGTTTACATTAGTTGTTTTTTCTGAAAGTTTAATTTCAGACGAGAATAGGTAAAGCAAGACTAAGGCCAAGCATCGATGAACTGACTGATGACATTCTGACTCTGTTTCAAAAATCACAGATCAAATTTATCCCTCCAGGAGAGTTGCGTTAAGCATATGAAAAGTATGTTTTTTTCATTAACAACGGGACGAACTCTCTCGACATGCACTTCGAAACACATCCATGTCATCGATCAATTCTCCTGACGATGGTCGAAAAGTGGAGTCAGAGAGACCCCTTTAAAAATTAAAAAGGCCCCTCACAATGAAAGGCCTTTGAATTCGAATTTGTCGTTGAACTAATAAACTCTAGTTACAGAACGGCAGTGTTGGCTGAATTTGACAAATCATATCGCACATCGCTTGATCACCCAATGGGCACTCTCCAGGAGTTCCTGGATTTGTCGGCGGCTCTGAAGGTGGATTCGTCGGATTCGATGGGGCCGATGCTCCACCAGCATAAAAATCCAAGCTCGTTGTTGTCACACCATTTGCATCCTTCACTGTGATTGTCGCAGATCCAGAAGCAACAGCTGTGACAGTCCCAGTTTGATCAACGGTGATTGCTGAAGATGAGCTGACGAAAGAATATGGAGCAACACCGTTCATCACCTGAAGCTGAACTGGCTCATTCAATTTCAATGTTCCCGCGACTGGAACCAATAACATCTTTTTGCTCATGAGTGCATCAACAGCTGCAAAAGCATCAACTCGGCAGTTACAGGCTGTTTCAATTGAAACTTTTGCTCCCGTGGCCTGCAATAACGCACGAATTTGAGCACCAGATAAACTAGAATCCTGAGACTTTAAAAATGCGACAAGGCCAGCGACAAGTGGAGTTGCCATTGATGTTCCAGAAAGATTTCCGTATTTATTTCCCGGCAATGTCGACATGATTGCTTCACCTGGCGCAGAAACATGGACCATTGCTTTGCCGTAGTTTGACCAACTTGGCTTTGCATCGCTTGAACCAGAAGCTGCGACGGAAATTGAATTTGGCATTCCATTGTTGGCAGGAAAGACAGATGTTTTATCGTTATTTTTTCCATCGTTTGCAGCTGCTGCAACGAAAATGATTCCCTTATCATCAGCCCGCTTGATGGCCTCAAGAAGTGGTTGGGCTTGAGTCACAGGAATTGTCGCTCCCCAACTTGCAGAGATGACCTGAACATTCTTTTCAATGGCATAGTCAATCGCTCTGACGGCACTTTCAAAATCACCAGATCCATCTTTACCTAAAAAGCGAATTGGCATAATGCTCACTTCAGGG
>JACCDR010469519.1_pt1 | contig 20387 bp, 19 predicted proteins | sample 7446431 | NCBI WGS metagenome assembly JACCDR01 (sample SAMN15323443, study PRJNA562643) | freshwater metagenome | isolation source: river surface water | place: USA:Blue River Watershed | collected 2017-08-17 | reverse complement strand
GGGCGCGTTTCACTTCGACTTCGGGTATGACGCCTCCGGTCGGACGGCGGTCGGAAACTGGACACACAGCAGCCAGCCGAAGTGGAAGCATGTGGGTGGCCCCATCTGCGGGCACGTTTTTGAGACGCCCGGCACCTACACGGTAAGGGTGAGAGCAGGCGACGGCGTGAACACCGACGATGCCTCTGTAACCATCGTGGTGCAGAACCCGGACACGGTGTACGCAACAACGGACACCATCTGTCTGCACATGGGCGCGGGCGGGTCCGGTGGCCCTACGGGCTGCACCTACAGCAACATCAGCGGCGGCTCGTGGCCCACTTGGGCGAGCAACAAGCGGTATCTGCTGCATGAGGGTGCGGACTTCTCCAGCCTGGGCGCGATCACGCTTTCCGGCCTGAACAACATCCAGATCGGCAGCTACGGATCGGGTGCCAAGCCCATCGTTCGTGCGATCACGGTGGGCACCACGACTGCCCCGAGCAGCACGGCCTTCCGCGATTACAACGTGGTTGTTTCTGACCTCCAGCAGCAGCAGGGCTACACCCTGAGCGCGAACGGCGTGCATATGGCCGATGTTCTCCTGCTCAGGATCGACAACGACAACGGGATTGCGCTGAACTGCGCGATAAACACGGCATGGGCGAGCTACAACACGACCCAGCAGAGTTATGCCCGGTGGAACAAGCGCATCTGCGCGGTTGAGTGCGGTGCAGTGATTACGGGTGCCCCGCGCCTCACGACCGAAAACAACGCGATGCGGATTAACGGTGTCACGCAAGCCCTCATCATGGGCTGCGAGATGGACCCCGGTGTGTACTCCCAGCCTTCGTGGACCACGGCGAATCACAACTGCGAGCATGGCTTCCGCGTGTTCGCTGCGGACTCCATGTTCTGCGCGCACAACTACGCGCACAACCCGCTGGCGACGAAGGTACACATCAAGCTGCATTCCGCAACAAACGGCACCAGCGCATCCGCTCCGTTCATGGGCGCGTATTCCGACTTCCTGAACGACTGCACGACGGCGGACACGGGGAACAAGGGCATTGCCAGCCGGTGGAACGTGCTGCACTACAACCGCTTGGGCGGTGGCGTGGATGACGCCGCATCCTGGTCGATTGAGGTTGGAGTTCAGAACTCCACCGAGATGGAGACGGTGCGGGATAGCATCATTGAGTTCTCGCTGCATGACGGGCAGAACGGCTCGACGGCTCGGGATGTGTTCGTGCGCGCAGCGCAGGGCATCACGGTTCGGGGCATTACGGACTCGACCACTCCTGCAATCGTGTTCGGGGCTTCGACGCAAGTCAACGCGAACCTCTGGCCGACGTACAACGGCCCGTACTACACCGACGAGACGAGTGCAGACTACTCTGACGAGGAGGGTGGAGAGGTGACGGAAGTTTCCGCATTCTCCGATCCCGGCAAGCCAACGGGGGCCGCGTAAATGGCATTCCCTGCGATCAGATCGGAGTCAAGCGGCGTCGATTCGACTGGTGCCGATGGCAACCACGCATTTGCCCTGCCCGCGACCGTATCGGCGGGCGACTATTTGGTTGTGTTCTTCGTTGTTGACGGGTCCGCTGCTGTCACTTGGGACAACAGTTCCGCAGGAACGTGGACGGAGCTTGTAAACACTACCTCCGGCTCTATGCGAGCGATGGTGATGTACAAGGTCGCGGACGGCACCGAGGATGGTGTAACGATCACGCCGACCACGGTAGGCGCAGAATCGCACGCCCGTTGGTGCTGGGCGTTCTCTGGTGCTGCTGGGATTGAGGCGGCAACGGCGACCACAGGGACGAGCGCGAACCCCGATTCCGGCTCTCTCGCTCCTTCGTGGGGGTCTGCGGACACAAAATGGCTATCCCTCTTTGGGCAGAACGACGGCACGCTGACGGTGTCGGCCTATCCGGCCAGCTACTCGGATACCGGATCGCAAACGGGCGGCGGCACTGGTGCGGTGCTGCTTGGCAAAGCGCTGCGAGACAACGCCACCGGAACGGAAGATCCCGGCGCGTTCACCACGACGGCTGTAGCTCAGGGGTGGGCAGCGTTCACGGTCGGCATTCGCCCCGCTGCCGCATCCGCCACCCTGACCGACATTGACACCGACGAGACCATCACTGCAGGGCAGACCGGCATCGCCTACACCGGCACCGGACTGACCGACGCCGATGGCCTGATGGTGCAGACGGGCACCAAAGAGGCTGCGGCTACTGCGTTTTCTGCAACGAACGCGACCTCGGGCACGTTCACGGCCCCCACGGCTGCGGCGATCCGCACGGCTGGCGTCAAGTTCGGCAGTTGCACATTTTCCATCGAGGATGGTGGTGTTGCGCTGGCAACCCTCGCGGGAACCATCAACCCGTCCAGCGGGCTTACGGTTCACAACGTCTCGGACATCTCGCAGGCGGCGGACGAGGGTTGTATTTACTACGGGCAGTCCCCTGCGGTTGCGGTCAACGACCAGGTTCTATTCGCATCAACTACGACCAGCAACGGCTGGGCTGTGACGATTGACAGCCAAGGGTTCGTCACCATCGACAGCGGCGGCTCCGAGGCGCAGGACAGTTTCGCTTACTACATCTGGGACGCGACCGACGAGACATGGGGCGCGGTCGGCACATGGACCGTCAATCAGCAGGGTGTGGATGCTTTGATCGATGTCCTTCAGGACGTTGTTTCTGACGTAGTTATTAATCCATTGTGAGGGTATAGAAATGGCCGTTAAAGGCTTGTTTGGAGGCTTGGAGAACATCACCGGCTCGCTGGCGAGCGATGATGAGGTGGTGGTTAATGACGTATCGAACGGGCACACGGACAAGGTGTATGCAAACCACCTGTCCTCGTTCCGCAAGGTCACAACTCTGACGGATGCTGACGCGACGATTACGGTTGCTCAAGCTGGCGTTCTTTTGATGCCTAACAGCACGACCCGGACGCTGACGCTCCCGACTGCTGCGTCGGCTGCTGGACTGTCGTTCACGTTCGTCAAGACCACCGCCGCCGCCTCCGCGATCACCCTCGACGGGGCCAGTTCGGAGACCATCAACGACGCTACCACGTTCACCGCAATGGATGCTCAGTACGACACCGTGACCATCGTGAGCGATGGTGCCGAGTGGTGGATCACGCACAAGAGCATCGCGTAATCCCTGAGTAGCCAACCCGAGAGGGAGCTATGAAAAACAATCGGAAAATCAACCGTGCCACGCGGGGGTAAGCGGGAAGGGGCTGGAAGGAAGGCTGGCTCCCCCAACGTGCTTACAACAGAGATGAAGCAGTTGGTTCTGCAAGCCTTGAACGAGGCTGGCGGCGTTGCTTATCTGGTGGCGCAAGCCCATGACAGGCCCGAGCTGTTCTTCCAGTTGCTGGGCAAAGCAATGCCCGCTGAGTCAAAGGTGGAGGCTAAGGCCGAAGTCTCTGGCCGCATGGTGGTTGAGTGGCAGACATAAGGGTACAGATTCCCTATAAGCCCCGCGCCCTACAAGCAGACCTGCATAAGCGCCTTCCTCGATTCTCTTTGCTGGTCATGCACCGAAGGGCGGGAAAGACCGTCTTTGCCATTAACGAGTTGATCCGGCAGACGATCAAGTGCAAGTTGGACAGGCCGAGGGGCGCGTATGTGGCCCCGCTGTATCGGCAGGCCAAGAGCATCGCGTGGGACTACCTACAGCATTACACCAGGCCGTTCCCTGGCGTTGCCTGCAATCAGGCAGAGCTGCGGGTGGATCTGCCCAACGATGCGCGCATACAGCTATTTGGCGCGGACAACCCGGACAGCCTACGGGGGCTGTACTTCGATTACATCGTGATCGATGAGATGGCGCAGATCGACCCTGAGTTGTGGCCGCAGATCATCCGGCCAGCATTGGCGGATCGGAAGGGCGGCGCGCTGGTGATCGGCACTCCGAAGGGGCGCAATGCGTTCTGGGAGTTCTACGAATCGCACAAGGATGACCCCGAGTGGTTGGTGGAAACGCACCGGGCGAGCGAGACGGGGATTCTGGACCCAAACGAATTGGAAGCGGCCAGAAAGACCATGAGTGAGGACGCCTACCTACAGGAGTTTGAGTGCTCATGGACGGCGAGCGTTAAGGGGACGTATTACGGCGACCTTATCAACAAGGCGCGAGAGCAGGGGCGCATCTGCCGCATTCCGGTAGAGTCAAAGGTTCCTGTTCACACGTTCTGGGATCTGGGTCGGAATGACTCAACCTCTATTGTTTTCATGCAGCAGGTTGGCCCTGAGCACAGGTTCATCGATGCGTATGAGTGCAATGGTGAGGGGCTTGACCACTACGCCCGCGTATTGAAAGAGAAGGGGTATCTCTACGGGGATCATTACCTCCCCCATGACGTAGAGGTCACGGAGTTGACCACAAACAAGAGCCGCCGGGAGACGCTGGAGGCTCTGGGCGTAAAGCCCATTCGGGTGGTTGACCGCATACCGCACATCAACGAGGGGATAGAGATGGTTCGCCAGATGCTCCCCTCCTGCTGGTTTGACTCGGAGAGGTGCGATTACCTCATCCGGTGCCTAGAGAACTACGCGAAGGATTGGGACGAGAAGCATCAGGTGTTCCGTTCCGCGCCTCGTCACGATTGGGCTTCACATATGAGCGATTCGTTCCGAATGTTCGCGCAGGGTTGGCGCGGAGCCTCCCCGTGGGCGGGCATGACGAAAGATCCGCGCCGTGGGCGCCACGCTACGCTTCAGCAGCCTGCGGGGTGGATGGTGTGAAGAGCGAGCGCGAGCTAGCCAGCTATCTCAAGCGGAAGATCAATTCCGCGCTGAACGATGACGGGGACGAAATCTCCGCCCGTCGTGAGCGCAACATGGCGTACTACCGTGGCGACCTCTACGGTAACGAGCGGGATGGCCAGAGCAAGATCGTCACGCGGGAGTGCCTTGAGGCTGTTGAATGGGCGATGCCGTCTGTTGTTCGCGCCCTCGTCCATCCGGGGGCCGTGACGTTTGAGCCTGTCGGGCCAGAGGATGAGCAGGCCGCAGATCAAGAGACGGATGTTGTAAGGCATCATCTCTTTGAGCGTGGCAATGGGTTCGTGTCCCTGCACAACTGGTGCAAGGACAGCCTCATGTATCCCACGGGGTACTGCAAGCTGTGGGTTGAGCCGGTTTCGGAAGTCTCGACGGAGAGATACCACGGCCTGACGCAGAATCAGGTGGTGATGCTGACCCAAGAGGAAGGGGTAGAGATCACCGGGCAGGCCGAGCGGCAAGACCCCGAGCTTGGGGCGATCTACGACATCGAAGTAAAGCGGTCCGTGAACCGGATGAATCTCCGGTTTGAGGCCGTTCCTCCCGAAGAAGTCCTTGTTGACTCGGACCACACCTGCACGGACCTCGATGACTCCGAGTTTGTCGCGCATAAGGTCAACCGCACCCTGTCCGACTTGGTGGAGTTGGGGTATGACCCCGAGCGGCTGAAGCAGATCGGAGCGGATGACGACTACGACGGGGCGGAAGAGCAGTCCCGCAGCCTGTTCAGCGAAACCGATGACGATGACGAGGAAGCCAATCGAGAGTTCACCGTCTACGAGTGCTACGTCCTCGTGGATACGGACGGCGATGACATCGCGGAACGGCGAAGGGTTGTCCTGATCGGCAATGAGATCTTTGAAAACGAGGAGGCGGATTACGTCCCCCTCGTTGCGATGTCCGCTCTTCTCATGCCCCACCAGCACACGGGGATGTCGCTGATCGACCTCGTGGCCGATCTTCAGGAAGCCAATTCGGCCCTGATGCGGCAACTGATGACCAACGTCTATCGGACGAATGTTCCGAGAAAGTACGTCGGGACTCGGGCATTGGTAGACGGCGGGATGACGCTCGACAACCTCCTGAACATGGAGGCAGAGATCATCCCGGTGGAAGATCCGAGCCAGATCGTTCCTGAGCCTATCCAACCCATCGCACAGACCATCCTGCCTGTCATTCAACAGGTGGATTCGATGAAGCAGTTGAGGACGGGGATCAACCCGCAACTGGCCCTTGATCCGAAGGTGCTTCGTGACACGACGATGGGGCAGTTCAACGCCGCATTGGATAGCGCCTCCCAGCGCATTGAGCTGATTGTCAGGGTGATGGCGGAAACGGGCATCAAGCAGGTGTTCAAGAAGGCCCACAGGCTCATCCGCGAGCATCTGGGGCAGTCTACGGCTGTGCGCCTGAGAAACGCCTGGGTAGACGTTTCCCCCTCTGAGTGGCGGGAGCGCAACAACCTGAACGTGAAGGTTGGGGTGGGCAATCAGTCGAAGGCTGAGAAGGCGCAGAACCTCCAGATGGTGATGGGTGTGCAGATGCAGGCGATGCAGATGGGGATGCCGTTTGTCACGCCTCAAAACCTGTTTAACACCCTTTCGGAGTTGGTGCAGGCGCACGGGTTCAGGGATGCCGGGAAGTTCTTCATGGACCCGGCGACCATTCCCCCGCCCCAACCGCCTCCGCCTGATCCGATGCAGGAACTTGCGAAAGCGCAGGCCCAGAGCCTGATGATGGAGGCGCAGGCGAAGATGCAGAAGGCCCAGATGGAAGGGCAGAAGATGCAGCTTGAGGCCCAGCTTGAGCAGGCGCGGATGCAGATGGAACAGGCCCGGATGCAGATGGAGCAAGGCAAGGCTCAGTTGGAAGCCTACAAGGCGCAACAGGCTCTAGAGCAGGCCCGCGAAGCCTCCATGCTCGATTACCAAATCAAGATGGCGGAATTGAGCGGGAAGGAAGCCGACAAAGGTCTGAAGGAGGCCCAGCGGGTCAAGACCTTGGAAGAGGCCCGGAAATTGGACATTGAAAACGATGCGGCTGAAACGGGAGTTACCGTCGCCGCAGTAATGGGAGCATGACATGGCAGCAGCAACCCTTAGCGCGGGCACGTTCACTCCGACTGGAACGGAGACGGCCACGCTTGCCGTAACCAGCGACCAGGCCACGGGGACCATTTACGCGGTCATCACCGAGTCGGGAACCGCTCCCAGCCACGCCCAGATCGTCGCAGGGACGGATAACTCCGGTGTGGTGGCCCTCTGGTCAGGGTCCACCGCTGGGGCGCTCTCCGCGTCTCTCGGCGCGACGAACGTGAGGCGCACCAATTCCAAGGTGTACGCGCACTTCACCCAAACGAACGCGGGGGCGGAGAACTCCACTCCGGTTTCCAGTACGCAGGGATGGTTTCACAACGTCGGCTTCGGCACGTTCACCACGAACGCGACTTCTTCGATTGTCCCGTGCGGCCCGTACCCGTTCATCCGGTGTTCGGGGACGTTCGGGAGCGGGACGATCACGTTTTATTATCAGGATGCTGGAGGAAACTGGGTCGCCCTTGATTCCGCCGCATTCACCGCAGCGGATCAGAAGGTGGTTCAGTTCCATCGCCCGTCAGCTTTGAAAGCGGTTCTGACGGGCTCTACGAGCCCATCCCTCGCTTGGGAGATTCGCTAATGGCGAATAACGGGGCGAACGCCCAAATGCTGCTCGACAACCCGGCCTTCCGCGAAGCGTTGGACGGGATCGAGCGGCAGATCATCGACAAATTGAAGGCGGTACAACTTGACGGAAAGGAAGAGACGGAGAGGTACGTTCTGGAGCTTGTGCGCTGTCTCCAGGCGCAGGCGCGTCAGGCGCGCTACCTCTGGCAACAGGTCGAGCACGGGAAGCTCGCGGACAGGGAGCTAGACCGCAAGCGGAGACTCGGCGGGGGCAATCTGTAATGGCGGGTTTGCTGAGTCCGCAAGATCAGTTGATTTTGAACTATCACCGCTCATCTCTTGAGAGCGGGAATTGGCGAAGAAACGCGGACGGCAGCGGCACAACGATCCTGATTGGCGAAGTAGAAGGCCCAGACGGGAAAATCTACATGGTGCCCTACTATGATCAGGACACCGGGCAGACCATGACGCGCGATGAGGCTAATAGAAAGTGGATGCCTCTGATAGAGGCTGGAATGCTTCCCGTAGACAGCACGCCACAAGAGCACAACGACAGAGCCAATCGCCTGCACGACGAGCTAGAAAAAGACAAGATATCGCGTGCTCCGCGCTACGACGCTTTGGCGGGGATTGAAAGCCCCTATTACAAGTATCTGCGCGATTATCTTGATGCGGGCCTTTTGGGAGGTCGGCCCAAATGACCTGCCGGAAGAAAAAGAGGATCAAAAAGTAGGGGGCAGAACAAAGGCGGCTTAGGTCGCCTTTTTTGTGCGTCCTGCACATCGGGGAAACCCGAGGACTGTCGAGAGACAGGCCGATCCTTTCAATGGAGAGTGACACATGGCCAACCAACAGGAGCCGGTGTCGTACACCACGGACCAAGCAGCCGAAGCATTACTTGCTCGCGGTGGCCGTCTGTTTGGTGACGACGAACCGGAGAAAGTAGAACCCGAAGCACCCGAAGCCGAGGAGGTGGAGGACGCAGAGGAGGTAGAAACAGGCGACGAGATAGTCGCTGAGTCCGACGAATCGAGCGAAGTTGAACCCGACGAATCGGTGAGCCTCGAAACCCTCGATGACGTAGCCAAGGCGCTGGGAGTTGATGCAGATCAACTCATGGCCACCCTGAAGATGCGCGTCAAGGTCAACGGTGAGGAATCGCTGATTAGCCTCCAAGAGGCGCAGAAGGGCACGCAACTGGAGCGGGATTATCGGCACAAGACGGCGGAGTTGGCAGAGCAGCGCCGAGCCATTCAGGCAGAGCGCGATCAATCCCTGGCACAACTGCACCAAGCCACGCTAGAAGCAGCGGCGGCAGTGCAGTGGACGGAACAAGCCATTCAGGCGGAGTTGAATAACCCGTGGATGGCTGAGCTGCGGCAGACGAACCCGGCTGAATGGGTCGCCCGCCAGCAGGAAGTCCAGTCGAAGCTGGGCGCTCTCCATCAAGCCCGCCAGCAAGCGCAGTCTCAGTACGCGCAAGCAATGCAGATGCAACAGGCGCAGCAGCAGAGGTATCTCGCCGCCCATCTGGAAGAGCAAGCCAGCCATCTCAAGGCGAAGGTTTCGGACTGGTCCGACAACCGCCGAGAGGAGGTCAGCAAGTTCCTGAAGGATCGGTACGGGTACAACGACAAGGAAATTTCGGGAGTCATTGACCACCGCCTGATCCTCATGGCGCTTGATGCCCAGAAGGGCGCAAACGCTGCGAAGGAAGCGGAGAAGGTGATCCCGAAGGTGAAAGCCGCTCCGAAGCTGCAACCGCCCGGAAAACCCCGTTCACCCCTTCAGGTAAAGGCGAGTCAGGTCGCCGTCCTCAAGGGAAAACTCAAGCAGACCGGAAAACTGCAAGACGCAGCCCGGCTCCTTGAAGCCCGATTCAAGTAAGGAGAATCAACATGGCTCAGTCCACTTACACGGGTGGACGTTAATACTCCGTGAATTGCTGGGACGCCCTAAAGTCTCCCGCGCTACAACGTGGCCAGTAATGGCGAGCGTGAATGCTTAAAAAGCGGTAGAATATATGGGTAATCAGCAGCCAAGCGGCCTAGAAATAGGTCGAAGGTTCAACGACTACTGTGAGTAGCCTAAAGAGCGAAAAACAAAGCCAACAGATTCATTGGCTCAATGGCGAAAGCGGCACGAGTGCGGAGCAGGCTGCGGCCTGAAGATATAGTCTGAGCTGCGACCGAAAGGCGCAGAAGGTCGGATAAAGAGCCGACCGATAACACAACTGGTAACTTATGACCGCTTCGACCTTCAGGCGAACGGCGAAAACGTCCGCGAATCGCTCGCGGATGTGATTGAGATGATCTCCCCCACGGAGACCCCTTTCATCACCAACGCGGCGAAGGCCACGGCGAAGAACACCCAGCACGACTGGCTGCTCGACTCGCTGGCGACCCCGAGTGCCGCCAACAAGCAGATCGACGGTGACGAGTTCAGCAACTCCACGCTGACCGCCCCTGTCCGCCTGTACAACCAGGCGCAGATCTCGTGGAAGGTGGCGCACGTTTCCCGTCGTGCCGACAAGCTGGACAAGGCGGGGCGCAAGTCCGAGATCGCCTACCAGATGGCGAAGCTCGGCAAGGAGCTGAAGCGCGACATCGAGGCCGTCCTTCTGGCCTACGGCACCACGCACCAGGTCGCATCCGCAGGTAACGCCTCCACGGCGTCCACCACCGCTTCGCTGGGTTCGTGGCTCAAGACCAACACCTCGCGTGGCGCAACCGCAACGGAGCCGACCCTTTCGGGCACGAACGACGGCTACCCCAACGCGGCCCCCGGTGACGGCACTGACCGTGCGCTGACCGAGGACAACCTGCTGACCGTCATCAAGAACTGCTACGTTCAAGGTGGCCAGCCCAGCACCATCATGGTGTCCCCGGCTGTGAAGCAGGTGTTCTCGAAGTACATGTTCGGTTCGTCTGCGCGCATCGCCACCCCGTACCAGGATCTTGGCTCCAAGCCGAATGCCGGTGCGCGGGTTGTTGGCTCGGTCGATTACTACGTCTCCGACTTCGGCACGCTTGAGGTGGTTCCCAACCGCTTCCAGCGCGACGACGACGTATACGTCCTCGACTGGGACTACTGGGCCATCGCGTACATCGACAACATGGTCGTGCAAGACCTCGCCAAGACGGCGGACGGCTCGCGCAAGGTGATCCTGTCGGATTACGTTCTGGTGTCGAAGAACGAGGCCGCTTCCGGCATCGTTGCAGACATTGACGAGACGGCTGCGATGACCGCCAGCTAATACCTGGCCTTTGGGTGGCGGGGGCTTCGGCCCCCGCTCACCCCTTTCGCTTGCCTGCGTCCGTGGGCAAACCAAAGGGATGAACATGCCAACCATACAAATCCGAAAGCTCCCGAGCGGTCACTACGCGACGGGAAAATACTTCTACGCCCCCGATAAGTTCATCGTTCCCGGTGAGACGGTCGAGGTGGACGTTTACAACGAGGTGGCCTGTGAAGCGGTTGAGTCTCGGCAGCAACTGGACCGGAACGGAATCGGAGATGCTGATCTCGGATCGGGAGATCATCGTTCTGGAGAAGGCGCAGAACGTCTCCCCTCTGTTGGAGCAGAACCTCCAACTAAGAAACGCCGGGGCCGCCCGCCGAAGGGGGCTGCACCACGTTGCGAGGGTGGACTTGGTGACGCACCACAACTGGAAGAAAGAGTGGAAGCAGAAGTACTCCGATAAGTGGGAGTGGAAAACATTCCTCGCCATGAAGCTTCGGGACCGTGATTACTCCAAGTTCAGAACGAGCGACATGAAAGCATGACCACCTACGCCACGCTTAAATCCGACTGCGCGGACTGGCTCAACCGCACGGACCTGACGAGCGCGATTCCCTCGTTTGTCCGACTTTGCGAGGCCAACATCCGCCGGGATGTGCGCGTGCGTGCGATGGACACGACGGCGGACCTCACCATTACGAACGGCTCCGCATCGACCCCCACGGGATTCATCTCCGCCCGTCGATTGATCCTCGACAACACCACCGCCTGGAATCTCGATTACGTCACTCCCGAAGTGCTGTATTCCTCTGCCGTTTATATCGAGTCTGGGATAGCGATCTGCTACACGATTGAGGGCGACACTCTCGTATTCCGCCCTGCTCAAAGCGAAACGGCAAAGCTGCTCTACATCAAGGCATTCGACGCCCTCTCCGCTGACTCGGACACCAACTGGCTTTTGACGAATGCGTATGATGTGTACCTCTATGGGACGCTTCTGCATTCCGGCCCCTACCTAAAAGAAGATCCCCGCGTTCAAACATGGGCCACCCTGTATCAGCAGGCCGTGTCCCAAGTGAACAAGCAGGACAACCTCTCCCGCTTCTCCGGCTCTGCCCTTAAGGTGATGGGGGATGTGCCCCTGTGAAATTGGAATTTGCGGAGTGGACGCCTGACCTCATAGGCGCTGTCTCCTCGGTCGTTGACGCAAAGAACGTCATTCCCGACATGGACGGCTACAGATCCTTCCGTGATGCGGCTTACAAGACCTCCGCACTGAATGCCGCCTGTTGTGGGGCTGCGTGGTTTGCTGATTCCGCGAACGACCCGCAAACCTTTGCCGGGACCACTTCCAAGCTTTACAAGCGGAGCGGCGACACCTGGACGGATGTCTCCAAGGTGGGAGGGTACACCGGCTCCAACTGGGAGATGGTGAAGTGGGGTTCGTGGGTTGTCGCCACGAATGGCGTAGAGCCTCCCCAATACATGGTGATGAGCGGCGCGGGTCCGTTTGCCGATGTAACGAACGCCCCGATTGCGTTTCGCGTAGCAGTTATCCGTGACTTCCTCGTTTTCGGGGACACCACGGAATCCGCCACCGCCTACTACAACCGGGTGAGATGGTCGGGGTTCAACAACGCGGAGACCTATGGAAGTTCGCTCGCCACTCAGGCTGACTACCAGGATCTTCTGGGGAATGGGGGAAGGGTTCAGCGGATCGTCTCCGGTGACGTAGGCGTCATCTTCCAAGAGCGGTCCATCTGGACGATGGAATACGTTGGCCCTCCCACGATCTTCCGATTTGTCGAGGTCGAGCCGGGGCAGGGCACTCCCGCTCCCGGTTCCGTGTGCTCAAGGGGTGGGGTGATCTACTACCTGTCCCATGCGGGATTTATGGCGTTCTCTGGTGGTCAGTCGGCCCCCATTGGTGCGGGGAAGGTAGATCGCTGGTTTAACGAGAACGTGGACACGACCCGTCTTGAGGAGATTCGCGGGGTGGTGGATCGGGAGGGGCGATACGTCTACTGGTCTTTCGCCTCCACCTCAGCGGGCACCACTTGCGACTCCCTGATGGTGTACCACATCCCCTCGGGGCGCTGGTCTTATTGTCGGGTAAACACGGAAACGCTTTTTGAGGCGGTGTCCCCCGGATACACCCTCGATACCCTTGACTCGCTTTTCGCGGACATCGATTCCGAAAGCATCGCGGTAGACTCCAGAGCGTATCTGGGCGGCTCCATTCTTCTGGCGTGTTTCGACACAGCGCACAAGCTGGCGACATTCGACGGCGATTACCTCGCGGCTGAAATCCAGACCGGCGATATGGGATCGGGTCCAAGGTTCTGGGCGCAGTCCATGCGGCCTCTTGTTGAGGCAGGGGACACGATTACGGTTTGTGTGGGGTATCGAAACGACCTCACGGAAAACGTCACATGGGGGTCTCCGCTGTCTCCTGTTTCCACGGGAGACATCCCCTGTCGGGTTAACGCCCGTTACCACCGATTCAAGATGTCGATCACCGGCGGCTTTACAAGAGCGCACGGTTTAGAGATCGAAGGCACACCAGAGGGCAACCGATGAGCAACACCTCCCCCGTCACGGCCCCGCAGCCGATCAATCGCAGCGGCCCCACCTCCATGCCTTCGATGCCGATGGCGGCGAATGCGTACACCTTCCTCAACTCTCCGTACAATTTCCAGGCGCAGATGTTGGGCGCGGGGAATCCGGGCATGGGGATGTATGGCCTTTCCCGGCAACTGCCCAACTCGTACATGATGCAGAGATTTCTCCCCGAGGTAACTCGTCATGCGATGACACAGTACAACCAGACTGGAGCCGCCCCGTTTCCCTATCAATACCAGTATCCGTGGACCCCGAGCGGGCAGCAGGCGCAATTCAACCCTGCGGCGTATGGGCAGCAGCAGAATCCGCAATCTCCCAATCAACCCAGCCAGCCGACTCCGAATAACCCGGCGCTGTTCAATGCGCGGCAGCAATTCCTGCAGTCGCTGAGTCCCGAGCAGACTGCGATGAGGGGCGGGGATAACGGCAATCAAGACTTCCGGCAGTCTCTCAGCCCCCAACAGATGCAGCTTCGTGATGCGGTCATCGCCGCTCGGAACCAGACGGGGCCGCAGACTGCGCCGAATCAGGCCGCTCCGCAAGGGATGCCGCAGATCAACCCGCAGATGATTTTGCAGTTCCTCCAGAGTCGGGGCATGAACCTGGGGATGGGCTTTTGATCGAGGGGATTCTTTCCAAGGAAGCGGAGAAGTGGTGGCCTCTGGTCGCCCCGATGCTGGAGCGGGTCATTTCCGAGTATGACCCCGGTTACACGACGGACGATTTGCTCGACTTCATCCAAGCGCAGAAAAAACAGCTTTGGGTGTGCATCACCGAAAAGGGGTTGTGCGGGGCGGTTGTCACCGAGATCACCAACTATCCGCAGTATCGCGTCCTTCACGCCCCTTATGTGGCGGGGACGGATATGGCCGATTGGCTGAGTGAGCTGTTGAGAACGCTGGAGAGTTTCGCACGGCATCACGGGTGCAAGTACGTCACCGGATGCGGGCGGCGAGGCTGGGTGAAAACCCTTGCGCCGGAAGGCTGGCAAGAGGGGTTTACGATCATTCGTAAGGAGTTGACATGAGCAAGGGCGGTGGCGGTGGTCAAGACGATGTAACCACCACGAGCGAACCGTGGTCGGGCCTCCAGCCGTATCTGCTGGACGCCTACGCGCAGGCGCAGAACCTCTACAACTCCGGTGGCCCGGAATACTATCCGAATGCCACCTACACGCCGTTCTCGGGCCAGCAAGAGCTGGCGATGGCGATGATGGAGAACCGGGCATTACAGGGTAATCCCTACCTGACCCAAGTCCAGAATTACGCATTTCAGAATCTCGGCATGGGCATGCCCGACATGACGAATGCGTACAACCAGATGAACGCGATTACCTCTGGCCAGTACAACAACGATCCCTACCGCATGAGGGATGTTGGCGGACAGGTCAGCACCAACTGGCAGGCGCAGCAGGTTGACCCGTCCCGTGGTCGGACGAATTGGGAAGCGCAACAGGTTAACCCCAACTTCTCCGCGCAGGACATCAACCTCAATCGGTTCATGAATCCGAATGAGGTCTCGGCGGCGAATCGCTCTCCCAACATGAGCGCATCGCAGATCAACGTCAGGAACATGGCTCCCGACCAGATCCGCCCCAATTACGATGCGCGGAACGTCCGTGGCGCGCAGATCGACACGAACGGCTACACCCCGCAACAGGTTACGGCTCAACAGGTCGCACGGCGGCAGGGCATTGGTCAGGGCGTAGAGGGTCAACTGCGGAACACAATGCAGGGCGACTACCTCAACGCCAATCCGTACCTCGATCAGACCTACGACCGCGCCGCCTCTGCGATGACGCGGAACTGGAATGAGTCCGTACTCCCCGGAGTCAACTCCACCTTCTCCCTTTCCGGTCGGACGGGGGCCGGTGCTCATCAAGCAGCGGTGGATCAGCAGGCCGATCAATTGGGTCGGCAACTCTCCGGGCTGGGGACGGAAATCTACGGCCAGAACTACCAGCAGGAGCGGGAGCGCCAACAGCAGGCGACCACCCAATTGGGCGGGTTCCAGATGCAGAATCAGGCGCAGAACCAGCAGGCGGACCTCGCCAATCAACAGGCCGGTCTACAGGCGGGGCTGGCGAACCAGCAGGCCGGGTATCAGGGCGCGCAACTGAACCAGCAGGGGCAGATTGCCAATCAGGCGTCCACGAATGCCGCTCGACTTGCCAATCAACAGGCCGGGATTCAGACGAACTCACAGAACCTTCAGGCTGCGATGGCGAACCAGCAGGCCAAGCTCCAAGCCGTCAACCAGCGCCTTCAGGAGGCGACGGCGAATCAGGACGCGGAGATGCAGGCCCGCCTGTCCAACCAGCAGGCACGGCTCCAGACGAACACGGAGCGCCTACAGGCTCAAATGGCGAATCAGGATGCGCGCCTCCAGTCTGTAAATCAGCGGTTGACTCAAGCTCAGTCGAACCAGCAGGCCGGTCTCCAGACGAACGCGCAGAACCTCCAAGCGCAACAGGGAAATCAGAATGCGTGGTATCAGCAGGGCCAGTTGAACCAGAACCAGGCTCTGGCAAATCAGGGCTACAACATGCAGGCGCAACTGGCGAACCAGAACGCCGGGATGCAAGCCAATCAGATGAACCAGCAGGGGCAGTTCCAGAACCAAAACATGGGGTACAACCTCGCCAATCTGAACCAGCAGGGGAACAGCCAGAACGTGCAGAACATGATGCAGGCCGGGAACAACCTCTTTGGCTATGGAGGTCAGCAAGGCCAGTACATGAATCAACTGGCTCAGATGGCTCCGGGTCTTGGAATGGCCGACTACTACGACATGGAGCGTTTGATGGGTGTTGGCGACATGGTACGCAACCAGTCGAACCTCGCTCTGGGTGACTCCATGAATCGGTTCAACTACTACCAGAACCGCCCGGAACAGCAGATGAACCAGTACACCGCATGGCTGTCTGGCATCCCCGGCTCGCAGTTTGGTTCTCAGCAGTCAAACTACGACCAGAACGACGGCAGCGCGGCGATGAACATGGCGCAGCAGGCGATTATGGCGTACTTCGCGGCGTCGGACGTTCGGCTGAAGAAGAACATCCATCGTAAGGGGACGGTCAACGGCTTCAACTGGTATCAGTGGGAATGGAACGATGACGCCAAGGCATTTGGCCTCTCCGGGCCGTCTGAGGGCGTGATTGCTCAGGAGGTTCTGGAGGTCGCCCCGCATCTTGTCACGACGAAGGGCGGTTATCTCGCGGTAAATTACGGGGGGATTGTGTAATGGCCGGTCTCCTGAGCGGTGGGCCTTTGGCGGGGCTTCTGTCCCCCGAGTTGAAGAAGGCGATCATGATGGGCATCGCCTCCGGGGGTGATCCGCGAAATACCGCGTGGATGGTGGAGAGTCAGAGGGAGAATGCGGAGGCGCTTCGTCAGGAAGAGGTGCGGAAGCTTCAGGAGGAGATGCTGCGGAAGCAGTTGGCCGAGTACCAGAAGGGGCAGGACAAGGAAGCCATCACTCGGGCGATGATCCAGTCCGCCACGGCTCAAGGCCTGGACAAGATGCAGACCCCCGAGACGCAGGGGCTTCTGAGGGGCCACATAGCTGCGTATGGCGATCCGACGATGGCCGAGCAGGCGGGGCTGTTGGCCCCACAAACCGCGCCGATCACGCCGCCCAAAGAGGCTATGCTGTTTGCGCTCGCAAGGGACAATCCAGAATTTGCCAAGTTCCTTCAGGATCAGAAGGCGAGCGGCGGGCTTCTCCAGCCTCCAGCGAATGTCCAAGAGTGGCAATTCTTCTCCGGTCTCACTCCAGAAGAACAGACGAAATTCATGGAGATGAAGCGGGGAGGATATGACCCCACCGCGATTGCTGCGGCGGCTGCGGCTAAGGCTGCGGGGAAAGAGTCAGGGACGGCTGCGGGTCAGGCGCAGGTCAACCTGCCCAAGATTGAAGAAGCATCGCTTTACATGGACGGACTTCTGGAGAGCCTGAAAGGGCATCCGGGGATGCCGTATGCCGTTGGGCTTTCGTCTGTCGCCCCGATCATCCCCGGCACCCCGGCTGCGGACTTCAAGGCGCGACTGGCTCAAGTACAGGGGCGGCAGTTCCTTCAGGCTTACGAAACGCTCAAGGGCGGCGGGCAGATCACGGAGATCGAGGGGGCAAAAGCGGAGGCGGCAATTGCCCGCATGGACCGAGCGCAATCGGAAGAAGAATTCCTGGTCGCCGTGGACGAGTTCCAGCAGGTAGTCCGAGGCGCTACGGCTCGCGCCAAATCGGCGGCGGGCGCGCAAGCAACGCCTGCGCCTGTCCTGAAGTTCAACCCCGCGACGGGAGAGTTTGAATGATCGTCGATGTTGGCGGGCAATTGCTGGAGTTTCCCGACTCGATGACGCCTGACGAAATCAAGGCGGTATTGAGGCGGAAATTCCCCGCGCCCGTTAAGGAAACATACGACCCCACGGAGGGGATGAGCTACGGGGAGCGGCTAGCCGCTGGCGCTGGGTCGTTTTTGGCTGACCGCGCATTGGGTGTAAAGCAGATGCTCGGCATGGCGACGGAGCAAGACGCGAAGGACAAGGAGGCGCTTGACGCTCCACTTCTTGAGCGTTCCGGCGCTGGTGTTGGCCGGTTCCTTGGCGGCGCTTCGCTACCCGTTCTGGCCGCAATGTCCGCTCCCGGTGCGGCGACCTACGCAGGGGCCGCGACCATTGGGGGACTGCTCGGCCTGACCGACCCGGTATCCGAAGGCGACATGACCACGGAGCGGGCAAAGAATACGGGTCTGTCTGCTCTGTTTGGCCTGCTGGGGCAAGGGGCGGGGAATGTCATCGGCTCGGCCATTGTCAAGCGTGGCGCAAGTGCCGCCGCGAAGGCGCAATCGCAGGCCGTGGCGAATGCGACGAAGGACGCCACGACTAAGGCGGGGCAGGCGTTGGGCTACGTTGTCCCGCCGACGCACGCCAACCCGACCATGATGAACCGGCTGCTGGAAGGTCTGGCCGGGAAGCTCACGACCGGCCAACTTGCGGCAGAGAAGAATCAGGCCGTCACTGACCTTGTGGTTAAGCGGGCGATTGGGATTGCGGATGACCAGCCACTGACCGTTGGCGCGGTGGAGTCTGTGCGAAAGGCTGCGGGGCAGGCTTATGAGGCCCTGAAAGGCTTTGGAAGCCCATTCAAGGCCGACAAGCAGTACATAGATGACTTGGCGCAAATCTCCAGCAAGAGCGGCCTTCTTGGGAGGGAGATTCCCGAGCTTGCCACCAAGGACGTTGACCAGTTCGTGGGGGCGTTTGCTCGGCAGGAGATGGGGCCAGACGTTGCCATTGAGGCGATCAAGAAGCTGCGGTTTGACGCAAGGGCGCTGTTTAAGTCGGATGACCCCCAAAAGGTCGCAATGGCCCAGGCCAGCAAGAAGGTCGCGGACGCCATCGAGGGGATGATTGAGCGGAACCTTGCGGCTACGGGGGATGACGCTCTGCTGTCCCAATTCCGGCAGGCGCGGGAACTGATCGCCAAGACTCACACCGTTGAGGACGCATTGACTGAGGGGACCGGGCACGTTGCAGCCCGCAAGCTTGCCTCTCAACTGGCCGCAGGGAAGCCGCTTTCCGGTGAGCTAAAGGACGTTGCCGCATTCGCCCAGGCGTACCCGAAGGCGACTCAGGAGATTACGTCCTCCATGCCGGGGATCAGTCCGCTGGACTTCTACGGAAGCGGCATTGTGGCGGCGGGCGCGCAGAACCCGCTTCCCCTGCTGTACCCACTTGCGCGAATTGGCGCGCGGCAGGGGATTCTGTCTGCCCCGTATCAACGGGCTATGACTGCGCCGAAGTATTCGGGTGGGGAACTGGAACAACTCTTAGGCGGGCTTCTCAAGAAGTCCTCGCCCGTTCTAGGCCCACTTGTTTACGGGAGCCAGCAGTAGGCGTTTCAGCCTGCCTTCCTTCATCCGCCGCTGAACCTGTCGCTTGACCGGGTTCAGGATGCAGACGCTCAGGAACAGCAGAACGAACGGATAGCCAAACGCAATAAGGGCAGATTCACTCATGTTCGCCTCCGGCTTTCAGATCGCACAATCCCGGCCTAGCGGCACATCCGCCACCTCCGTCTACACCGCGAAGATGCGGACGGAAGTGACGCGGATCATCGTCTGCAACACGACGGGATCAGCGGCCAGTTACTCAATATACCACGATGACGATGGCTCGACCTTCGATCAGACCACGGCATTGTTCTATGCGGTCAGTCTGGCGGCGAACTCGACCGACGTTATTGACTTCGGCGGGGCTGGAGGTGGGGTGATGGTATCCAAGACCGGGCAGATCGCCGTTCAAACAGGGACGGGCAGCGCCCTGACGTTCTCCCTGTACGGCATCACTGAGGCCCGTCTGTGAGTGTTTCGCGGTACTCGTCGCAGACGTACCTGACCACTGCGGCGCTCTCCAACCACTCGCACGGCAATCCGACCTTAGCATTAACGAACCTCAGCGGCACCACGGCATCGGCCTCTAACGGGCTGACGCTTTCCCTGTCGGCTGCGGCACCTGGCGGCGGGGCTGCGCTGTCGGCTGGTACGCAATCGGTCGGCTCTGGGACGGTGGTATTCGCCAACTCCAACGGCCTGACCTTTGGGATGAGCGGCTCGAACCAGATCACGGCTTCCCATAACGGCCTGACCACGGCTGCGCTGTCAAACCACAGCCACGGCAACCCGGCGCTGAATTTGACGAACCTGTCAGGGACCACGGCATCGAACAGCGCGGGCTTCACCCTGTCGCTGTCTGCCGGGAACTACCTAACTACTGCGATGGCGAGCAATCGCGGCACGGACTTCGTGCAGGCTACCGCCGCCTTCGCCGGAACGAACGCTTCTGGAACGATTGCCAGTAACGGCATCTCGGTTTCTGTAGGTAACTACCTCACGACTGCGGCGAACTCCACGCACAGTCATGGCAACCCGACCTTAGCCTTAACGAACCTCTCAGGCACGACCGCATCAAACAGCGCAGGGCTTACTCTGAGCCTGTCTGCTGCGGCCCCTGGGGCCGGCGGAGGGATCGCTGGTGCGGCGGGCACACAGACCGCTACAAGCGGCACGGTG
>JACCDR011601745.1_pt1 | contig 20388 bp, 15 predicted proteins | sample 7446431 | NCBI WGS metagenome assembly JACCDR01 (sample SAMN15323443, study PRJNA562643) | freshwater metagenome | isolation source: river surface water | place: USA:Blue River Watershed | collected 2017-08-17 | reverse complement strand
CATGCACACCCACCCCTACACGGGCAAGGTGTATGGCGCGGACTTCCCCGTGGTGACGGTGGAAGACTGGGTGAACGCGCAAGCCTTGTTGCTTGATCGTTTGGGCATCAGCCAACTCGCCGCCGTTTTGGGTGGCAGCTTGGGCGGCATGCAAGCCCTGAGCTGGACACTGCAATACCCAGACCGCGTGCGTCATGCCGTGGTGGTGGCCAGTGCGCCCAATCTCACAGCTGAGAACATCGCCTTCAACGAAGTGGCACGTCGCGCCATCGTGACTGACCCTGACTTTCATGGCGGACACTTTTACGAGCACGGCGTTGTGCCTCAACGCGGTTTGCGCATCGCACGCATGGTGGGTCACATCACGTATCTGAGCGACGATGTGATGAACGAAAAGTTTGGCCGCGAGCTGCGCGATGCAGTGGTAGGCAGCGCGACGGGCTATAAGTACTCCACGCAAGATGTGGAATTCCAAATCGAAAGCTACTTGCGCTATCAAGGCGACAAGTTCAGCGAGTACTTTGACGCCAACACCTATTTGCTCATCACCCGCGCACTCGACTACTTTGACCCTGCACGTACTTATGGTGGCGATTTGTCGGCGGCGTTTGCGCGCACAGCGGCTAAGTTTCTGTTGGTGAGCTTCACCACCGATTGGCGCTTTTCACCCGCGCGCAGTCGCGAGATGGTGCAAGCCTTGCTCAACAACCAACGCGATGTGAGCTACGCCGAAATCGACGCGCCACATGGCCACGATGCGTTCTTGCTGGACGACGCCCGCTACATGAATGTGGTGCGCTCATACTTTGCGCGCATCAACGATGAACTGGCCACGCCAGTGGCTCAAATCGCACACACCGGAGTTGCCGCATGACCCACGACAACTTGAAAGCCATTGCCGCCCTCGTGCCCCAAGGCAGTCGCGTGCTTGACCTAGGCTGTGGTGACGGCGCTTTGCTCGCTCACCTGCAACAACACAAAGGCTGCACCGGCTACGGCGTCGAGCTAGACGACACCAATGTGCACGCCTGCGTGCAACGCGGCGTGAACGTGTTGCAGCTCAACCTCGATTTGGGCTTGAGCGTGTTTGCCGACCAATCGTTTGACGTGGTGCTGCAAATCGACACCTTGCAACACTTGCGCAACGCCGAAACCATGCTGCGCGAAACCGCACGCGTGGGCAAAACCGGCATCGTCGCCTTCCCCAACTTTGGCCACTGGCCCAACCGCCTCAGCATTTTGCAAGGCCGCATGCCCGTCACCAAACGCCTGCCCTACCAGTGGTACGACACGCCCAACATCCGCGTGGGTACGTTCAAAGACTTTGAGGTGTTGGCCGAAAAGAACGGTTTGCAAGTGACCGAAGCGTTTGGCTTGCAAGACGGCCAACGTGTGGATACATGGCCCAACCTCATGGCGGGGACGGCGGTATTTAAGTTCGAGCGCTCATAAACACTTAGCGACTGAGCCGCCCCAGCAATAACCCACACAGCCCGATGCGCCGCAAGGGCGGTTGCCCTTGGCACACCTTGGCTATGCCAAGGTCAGCAAGGTCAGTGCGGCCAAAGCTGCTGTTTCTGCGCGTAACACGCGCTCGCCCAAACTCAGCGCCACAAAGCCTTTGGCGCGAGCAGCTGCGTCTTCGGTGTCAGTCAAGCCACCTTCTGGGCCATTCAGCAACACCCATGATTTGGCACTGCTTGCTACGGCCTCGCGTAAGGCATTGAGAGGCTGCGTGCTCGCGTGCAGCGACAGCACGCCCTGCACCACATCCGCCTGCGCAGTTTGCTTTGCTAGCCAAGCGTCTAGGCGCTCGGGTGCGTCAATTACCGGCACACGGTTGCGCCCGCATTGCTCACTCGCGCTGGCCGCCACGGCTTGCCAATGGGCTTGTTTCTTTTCAACACGCTCACCCGTGAGGCGAATCACGCTGCGTTCGGTCATCAAGGGCGTGATGCGGTGCACACCCAGCTCGGTGGCTTTTTCCACCAACCAGTCCATGCGCTCGTTGGCGGGCATGCCAACAGCCAAGTGCACTTGAACGGCCGCTTCGCATTCCACGTCTCGGTACTCGCCCACGACCACGCGCACATCGCTGCGGCCCATGTGTTGCACTTCGGCGCTGAACTCGCCTCCTTCGCCGTTGAACAAGGTCAAGCTGTGGCCGGGCTGCATGCGCAGCACTTGCACATGGCGTGCGGCGGTAGGTGGCAAATCCACCACTTGGCCCGACACCAAGGGCAGGGGGCAATAAAAGCGGGCCACCTTAGCCGCGCCCGTTCAAACGTGGAAACGCCAAGCTAATGGCGGGCTCTGTGCCTTCAATCTTGTCGATCAAACGCAGCAAGGGCGTGAGTTCGCTGTAACGACTGGCGGTGGAACGGATGTAGTTGATGAAGCGCGGTGCATCGGCCAAGTATTTGGGCTTGCCATCGCGCAACGTCAGGCGCGCAAAGATGCCAGCCACTTTGAGGTGGCGTTGCAGGCCCATCCACTCTACGGCGCGGTAAAACGCGCCGAAGTCGTTGTGCCAGTCTTCAAAGTCCATCAGGCCGAGTTTGCGGGCACGTTCCCAATAGCGGATGGTCACGTCCAGCACCACGTCTTCTTCCCAGGTCAAAAACGCGTCGCGCATGAGGCTGGCGATGTCGTAGGTGATGGGGCCATAGACGGCATCTTGGAAGTCGAGCACACCCAAGCGTTGTTCGGTGGGGTCATGCGGCATCATCAAATTGCGCGGCATGAAGTCGCGGTGCACATACACACTAGGCGCGGCCAAGTTGCGCTGCACGATGGTTTGGAAGGTTTTGTCCAACATCTCGCGCTGGGTGCTGTCAATTTGCAACTGGCGGTGCTGGGTGAGGTACCAATCGGGGAACAGCGACAGTTCGCGTTGCAGCAATGCCTCGTCATATGCGGGCAGCACACCGGGGCGACTGCTTTGTTGCAGGGTCAACAGGGCATCGACTGCACGCATGTACAAGCCGTGGTTGGCTTGCGGGTCGTCGCGGTTAATCACGTCCATCATGGTTTGCGAGCCAATGTCGTCCAGCAACATAAAGCCCTGCGGCTCGTCCCACGCCAAGATACGCGGGGCGTACAGGCCGGCGTCGAGCATCAGGCGGGCAATGCGCACAAAGGGTTCGCAGTTTTCTTTGTCGGGCGGGGCGTCCATGACGATGCACGTGCCGTTGGCCGTATCCACACGGAAATAGCGCCTAAAACTGGCATCCGCCGAGGCGGCGCGCACGGTGGCGGGCAGCACGCCATGGGCGCTGGCTTGGGCGTCTAGCCACTGATGGAAGGCGGCTTGGCGCTCGGGCTGAGCCCATTCGATGGGAGGGTGCAAAGACATGTGGGGGGATGCGCCCGAGGGCTGAGAAATAGTGGGTGTGCTCATGGATAATCTAAATTCTACAAACGGTCCCAAGCGCCCCGACTTTTCGGGCCTCGCTGCTGAAGGGTCGCTCAATTGAAGGTCTTCCCGTTTTCATGCTGTTGCCACATTTTCACCGCCAAATTCGTGCCTTGTCATGGCTGGTGATAGGCATGTTTGGCGGCAGTTCATTTGCGCAAAGCCAAGCCAACACCAGCGCACCACCATTGGCCTTGCGCTCCAGCAGTTTGTTGCAAGAAAAAATCCCTGCTGACACACTCAAAGAAGTCCCCACTTTCGTGCAAAGCGACAAACTCAACGAGCAAGCGAACTTTCAAACCACGCTCGATGGCCAAGTTGTACTGCGCCGTGGCGCGCTGCTATTAAAAGCGGATCAAATCGAATACGACCAAACTGATGATTTGGCCAAAGCACGTGGCAATGTCTACATCAATCGAGCAGGCTTCACCTATCAAGGGCCAGAACTCGAACTTCACCTCGATTCATTCGAAGGGTTTTTCACGCAACCCAGCTATCAAATGCAGAAAAACGGGATGTATGGAAAGGCCGATCGCATTGATTTCATCGACCCCGACAACTCCGTCCTACACAACGCCTCCTTCACATCCTGCTCGCGTAAACCTGGTCCTAATTGGATGCCAGATTGGTTTTTTGAGAGTGACAAAATCACCATGGACATGGCGCGCAACTCTGCAAAGCTTGAAGGCGCAGACGTTCGCTTCAAAGGTGTACCACTTCCTTTGCCATCCATGGAAGTGCCGCTCACGAACGAGCGCAAGTCAGGGCTATTGGCCCCCAGTATTGGCGTCGACAACATCAGCGGTTTGGAATACACGCAACCGTATTACTGGAACCTAGCCCCAAACCGCGACATCACCTTTTATCCCACGTACTGGGGCACACGCGGCATCAACTTAGGGACCGAGTTTCGTTACACCGAGGGATTGGCCCCGAATCCTCCTTTCCAGGGCCAGATGCGTTTTGATTGGATGGAAAAGGACAAGCTACGCGATGATGCGCAGCGTTGGCGCGTGAATTACACACACAGTGGACTCCTCAATCCTTCCTATGCAGGTGGTGGCTTGGCTCTGGCCATGAACCTCAACCGTGTCAGTGATGACAACTATTGGAAAGATTTTGCGTTCAATACCAACGGCAGTGTTGGTATTTCACGGCTGCTCAACAGCGACGTCAATCTCTCTTGGACCAATGGTTCTGTGACCACTGGCATTCGTGCGCAAAAGTGGCAAACACTTCAAGACTTGGCCAACACAGCCAACCGTATCGCTCCGCCGTTTGACCGTTTGCCGCAAATCACTGCGAAATTGCAACGTTTCAATTTGCCCGGAGGTTTTGATTTCAGCTTAGATGGCGATGTAACGCGCTTCCAATCGATGCGTGACTATGACTGCAGCAACGCGTCTGGCACGGCGTACAACAACTGCGCGCCCAATGCCGACCGAGCTGTGACATGGGCGCAACTTAGCCGCCCTTTTGTGACGCCCTTTGGTTACATCACGCCTAAAGTTCAGCTGCATGGACGTAGCTATCAATTTGATGGTGGTTTGCCAACTTCTGGCTTTTATACGAACACCAACAGCCAAGGCCTCACATCTGCCAGCGTGACTGTTCCTACATTCAGTCTTGATGCAGGCATGGCCTTTGAACGTGAGACGCGACTGGTGAGCCGAAGCTGGACTCAAACCCTTGAGCCTCGGTTGTTTTATGTTAATACACCGTTTCGCAACCAAAACTACCTGCCCAACTACGACTCTGGCGGCAATGCATTTAACTATGCCAGCATCTTCACCGAGAACGCATTTGGCGGTCACGATCGCATCTCTGACAGCAAACAAGTCACCATCGGTGTAACCTCTCGCTTTATCGACCCCGAAACAGGCGCAGAAGGCGGGCGACTTGGCGTAGCACAACGCTTACGCATGCAAGACCAACAGGTTTATTTACCTGAAGATCCATCTGTTGCACAAGCTGGTTTCAGTGACATCCTCGCTTCTGCATCCGTCAATATCAGCCCCAAATGGGGGGTTGACTCAACGCTGCAAATCGATCAAAAAACAAACAACCTGCTGCGTCGCGTTGTTGGTGCGCGCTACCACCCCGGCACGTACCGTACGTTAAATGCTGCACTTCGCACACAAAACGACACCACGGGGACCGCCATATCTCAACAAATCGACATCGGCTGGCAATGGCCGCTCCATGATTTGTGGGGGGCAGCTGACAACGATGGGGGCCGAGGCCTAGGTGATGGGCGCTGGTACAGCGTGAGTCGCGTGAACTACGACTACCTCAACCGCAAACCCGTCGAATCCATCATTGGCTTTGAGTACGATGCGGGCTGTTGGGTCAGCCGCGTGGTAGCTGAGCGTTTGCAAGTGGCGGAAGGCGTGGCGCGTCAACGCATCTTGTTCCAACTCGAATTCATTGGTTTCACGCGCGTGGGCACCAACGCCATGGGCTCGCTGGTGCGTAATGTGCCGCGTTACCAATCGCTCAACCCCGCCTCCTTATCACCCAGCCGTTTTGGCAACTACGATTGACAGTGACCATGCTCTTACCTAAATCCCGCTCTTGCTTCATGTGGGCCATGATGACGTGGGCTTGCATCTATGCCAATGCCAGCCTTGCGGCCAACACGGTCAGCGGTCGCGACTTCATCGTTGCCGTGGTCGACTCTGTGCCGATCACCAACCACGATGTGGCCTTGCGCGCACCGCAACTGCGCGATCAGCTCAAGCAACAAGGACGTACAGCACCTGCAGGTGAAGGCCTCCTCAAAGCCGCCTTGGAGCGACTCATTGTTGAAAAGGCCTTGTTGCAGCATGCCAAAGAAACTGGCGTCAGCGTAGAAGATGAAGCCGTCAACCTAGCCGAGCAACGCTTGGCCGCCCAAAGCCAACTGAGCGTCGCGGCTTTGCACAAAAAGGTTCAAGCCGAGGGCATCAGCGTTGAGCGCTTGCGCCAGAATTTACGCGAGCAACTCACGCTTCAGCGCTTGTCGGAACGCAATGTGCCAGCTCGTATCAAGGTCAGCGATGTCGAAATCGACCAAGCTGTGCGCCAGCGCCAAAACGCCAGCATCGACACCAACCCAGACATTGAGTTGGGCCACGTCTTGATCGCCGTCCCCGAAAAAGCCACCGACACCGAAGTCGCGGCTCTGCAAGCCAAAGCCCAAACCGCCTTGGCCAACCTCCACCGTGGTGACGACTTGGCCCGTGTGGCCAAAGAGTTCTCCAATGGCGCTGAACGCGACAAAGGCGGCTTGATGGGTTTGCGCCCCGCTAACCGCTACCCCACCTTGTTTGTGGATGCCACGAAAGGCTTGAACGTGGGTGATGTCACCTTGGTTCGCTCTGGCGCTGGCTTTCATGTGTTGAAGCTTGTCACCAAACGCGCCAGCAGCTTGGTGACCATCACACAAACACACCCTCGCCACATCTTGTTGCGCCCAGGCGGCCAGCTCAGCCAAACCACCGCGCGCGCCCAATTGGCTGAATACAAGCGCCAAATCGAAGCGGGCAAAGCCGACTTTGCCAAGCTTGCACGCGAACACTCGCAAGATGCCAGCGGTCCCGAAGGGGGCGACTTGGGCTGGGTCTCACCCGGCATGTTTGTGCCCGAGTTTGAAGAGGTCATGAACAAGTTGCAACTTGGCCAAATTGCTGACCCCACCATTTCTCGCTTTGGTGTGCATTTGATTCAAGTGCTGGAACGCCGCGAAGCCCCCATCAGCGAGCGCGAACTGCGCGACATGGCTCGCAACAGCCTGCGCGAAAAGAAGTTTAACGAAACCTACCAGCTGTGGGCTCAAGAAGTGCGTGGCCGGGCTTATGTCGAATACCGTGACGCACCGCAATAAACCGAGTCCATCTTGAAACACATTGCACGCAAGCGCTTCGGCCAACACTTTTTAACCGACGGGGCCATCATTGAAGGCATCGTCGATGCCATCCATCCCCAGCCCAACGACATCATGGTCGAAATTGGGCCCGGTCTAGCCGCGCTCACGCAGCCTTTGGTTGAGCGCTTGGGCAAGCTCAATGTCATTGAACTCGACCGCGATTTGGCTGTGCGCCTGCGCGAACACCCACACCTGAACGTGATTGAATCCGACGTGCTGCGTGTGGATTTCACGCAATTGGCCGCCAGCCTCAACGCACCCAAACTGCGCGTGGTGGGCAACTTGCCCTACAACATCTCGTCACCCATTCTTTTTCATTTGCTTGAGCATGTGGCGGTGGTGCAAGACCAGCACTTCATGCTGCAAAAAGAGGTGATTGACCGCATGGTGGCCACCCCCAGCAGTGGCGACTACAGCCGCCTGAGCGTCATGCTGCAATGGCGCTATGACATGGAAAACGTGTTGTTTGTGCCGCCCGAATCGTTTGACCCACCACCCCGCGTGGACAGCGCGGTGGTGCGCATGGTGCCCGTGGCAAAGCCGCCTCAGATTGATGTCAAGCTCATGGAAGAAATGGTGAAAACCGCCTTCAGCCAGCGCCGCAAATTGCTTCGCCACACCTTGGGCCGTTGGCTGGAGGCGCGCAACTTTGCCGGCCACTTTGATGTGCAACGCCGCGCTGAAGAAGTGCCGGTGGCCGAATACGTGGCGCTGGTACAAAGCCTTTGACGAGCATACATAAAAAAACCCGTCTGCAGCTACCTGCGACGGGTTTTTTGTTTTTGGCGCTGCGCTCACAGCGCAGACACTAAACAGCCGCTTAGGCCGCTGTTTGCCAGTAGCCAGCGTTGAACGGGCTGCTCATGCGCAAAGCCATGGGCGACACATCCACCAACTTGTCAGTTGGCATTTTTTCGCCTTCTTCCAGCAACTCGATGCCTTCGGGTGACAAACCTGCTTTTTCGGCCGATGGCACACGTGCCACAGAGAACGAGTAGAAGCAACGGAAGGCCACTTTGCGGTCAGACCAGTAATCGGCAGCTTCGCGGAAGATGTCCAACAGCTGTTCGCGGGCTTCTTTGTCAAACTTGGCGTGGGCAGGAATGTGCTCCAGCACCAAGATAAAGCCAGGCTGTGGGCCAGACTTGTGCAGGGGATCGGTCATGCCGTCATACAAGGAGTCAAAGTTCTTGCTGGCAGAAGCTGCCAAATTGAACTCTTTGGAGATGATGTCCAAGATGTCTTGTTTGCTCTGGGCTTGGGCCAAGTTCACATACAGAAAGTGGTGGCCAAGGCCTTGGGCCGCTTCTTGTAAATCTGGCACGCGAAAGGCGCGGATGGACTGAACGATATTGGTTTTGACGGTACGCAAAGGCATGAGGATTCGCCGTTCTTAAAGCTACTAGAAGATCAATTGCATCTTCGGGTTAACCCGAAAATTGGAAGCGCAAGTGTCTGCGAATTGCCATAAAAAAGCAAGGGCCCAGCCAAGAATGGTGGGCCCTTTTAGGGTTATTTAAGCAAAATTAATTAATTTTGCTAGGTTTACACCTTATCTTGCCGCGTTGGCATCCGCCACTGTGAGCGCTGTCATATTGACGATGCGGCGCACCGTGGTGCTCGCAGTCAAGATGTGCACAGGCTTGGCCGCACCCAAGAGCACTGGGCCAATGGCAATGTTGCCGCCAGCCGCTGTTTTGAGCAGGTTGTAGGCAATATTGGCCGCGTCCAGATTGGGCAATACCAACAAATTGGCATCGCCAATCAGGGTGCTGTCCGGCATTTGGCCTTCGCGCACATGGCCGTCCAAAGCCACGTCACCGTGCATTTCGCCGTCCACTTCCAGCCAAGGGGCCTTTTTCTTCACCAAGGCCAAGGTCTCGCGCATCTTGATGGCCGAAGGCTTGTCGCTGCTGCCAAAGTTGGAGTGCGACAACAAAGCCGCTTTGGGCTGGATACCAAATCGGCGCATTTCTTCAGCGGCCATCACCGTGATCTCGGCCAATTGTTCGGCCGTGGGGTCGTAGTTGATGTGTGTATCCACCAAGAACACTTGGCGGTCCGGCAAGATCAAGCCGTTCATGGCGGCATAGGTGCTCACACCTGGGCGGTTGCCAATGACTTGGTCCACATAGTTCAGGTGGGTCAGTGGTGTGCTCCAAGTACCGCAAATCAGGCCGTCCACTTCGCCTTTGTGCAGCATCATGGTGCCAATGAGCGACAAACGGCGGCGCATATCGATTTTGGCCAGCTGCTCAGTCACGCCTTTGCGGGCGGTCATCTTGTAGTAGGTTTGCCAGAAATCGCGGTAGCGGTGGTCTAGCTCGACGTTGACCACTTCGTAGTCCACGCCCTCTTTCAGACGCAGGCCAAACTTCTCAATGCGCTGGGCAATCACGGCTGGGCGACCGATCAGCGTGGGCTTGGCCAAACGCTCGTCCACCACGATTTGCACGGCACGCAAGACGCGTTCTTCTTCGCCCTCGGCGTAGCACACGCGCTTTTTGCTGGCACGCTTGGCGGCTGCATAAATGGGCTTCATGATGGAGCCCGACGCATACACAAAGCCTTGCAGCTTCTCAATGTAAGCTTCCATGTCTTGGATGGGGCGTGTCGCTACGCCGCTGTCCATGGCCGCTTTGGCCACGGCAGGCGCAATCTTCATCATCAAGCGTGGGTCAAACGGCTTGGGGATGAGGTACTCAGGACCAAAAGCCAAAGTCTCGCCCGCATAAGCCGCAGCCACCACTTCGCTTTGCTCGGCTTGCGCCAATTCAGCGATGGCGTACACCGCCGCAATTTCCATCTCATCGGTGATGGTGGAAGCGCCCGCATCCAGCGCACCGCGGAAGATGTAGGGGAAACACAGCACGTTGTTCACTTGGTTGTGATAGTCGCTGCGGCCCGTGGCAATGATCGCGTCATCGCGTGCGGCGTGCACTTCTTCGGGGGTAATTTCGGGGTTGGGGTTCGCCAAAGCCATGATGATGGGCTTGGCCGCCATCTTCTTGACCATCTCGGTCTTCAACACACCGCCTGCGGACAAGCCCAAGAACACATCTGCGCCTTCGATGATCTCGCTCAGTGTGCGCGCATCGGTTTTTTGGGCGAATTGAATCTTGTCTTCGTCCATCAACTCGGTACGGCCCTCGTAGACCACACCCGCCAAGTCGGTGACGTAAATGTTCTTGCGTGGCATGCCCATCTTGAGCAACAAACCCAAACAAGCCAAGGCTGCGGCGCCCGCACCCGACGTGACGAGCTTGACGTTTTTGATGTCTTTGCCGGCCACTTTGAGGCCGTTCAAAATCGCCGCGCCCACGGTGATGGCGGTGCCGTGTTGGTCGTCATGGAAGACTGGAATCTTCATGCGCTCGCGCAACTTGCGCTCCACATAAAAACAATCTGGGGCTTTGATGTCTTCGAGGTTGATGCCACCGAAAGTTGGCTCCAAAGACGCAATGATGTCCACCAACTTGTCGAGGTTCTTCTCTTCGATCTCCAAGTCAAACACGTCGATGCCAGCAAACTTCTTAAACAGAACGCCTTTGCCTTCCATCACCGGCTTAGAGGCCAAGGGACCAATGTCGCCCAAGCCCAACACCGCCGTGCCGTTAGAGATCACGGCCACCAAGTTGCCCTTGCTTGTGTACTTGAACGCCGCATTGGGGTCTTTGACAATTTCCTCGCAAGGAGCCGCCACACCGGGCGAGTAAGCCAGCGCCAAATCGTGTTGGTTCACCAGTTGCTTGGTGGCGTGAATCGCCACTTTGCCGGGGGTGGGGAACTCGTGGTACTCAAGGGCTGCACGGCGTAATTCAGCGCGGGCCTCTGGGCTGTTGTGAGAAGGGCTGGAACTCATAGAAATCTCCTTGTTATGCAAAAGGCGGTGCGCTTTGCAAAAGCATCACCGCCTTGGCTTGTGAATTCATTTTAGGCTTGTGTCTAGGGCACTTCATGCGTGGATGTGCTTATGCAGGTGGCAATGGTTTTTACTTATTCGCAAAAGCAAACTTAAGCGGTCAGTTGGTTTGCGTTCGTTGTTTGTCTTGGGGGCCGCTTGGTTGTGGGGCGGCATGCACTAGGGCTCACTGTCGCTGCGCGCCAGAATATCGCCTACGCGCACACCGCCCCACAGCCAAGCTAGTAAGTGGCTTTAAAAATCTTTCTACCGAGTAAGAGGTGTGGGTGGGGTGAGTCCGCCCGACGCAATCGAGGCGTCAGACTCTGAGGAGGGCGGGCTCTCCCCACCCAATCCTCGCCGCCACGCCAAAGAAATTAACCGCGCATCAACGCTTCTATTTCGTCAGCAACAACAGGCACACCGCGAGAAATCAACTCGCAGCCACCAGAGGTAACGATGGCATCGTCCTCAATGCGAATGCCAATGTTCCAAAACGCCTCTGGCACATCGTCTGAAGGACGCACATACAAGCCCGGCTCGATGGTGAGCACCATACCCTCGCGCAAGATGCGGCTGGGTCGATTCACAATGGTTTCGCCCGAGAGCGGATCTTTGCGCTCGCTAGTTTGGCCCAACTCTGACGGCTCCACATAGCTGCCGCAATCGTGCACATCCATGCCTAGCCAATGGCTGGTGCGGTGCATGTAAAACGCAAAGTAGGCCCGCTTTTCAATCACGTCCTGCGCGTTGCCGTGCTTGGCTTTGCTCAACAAACCAAGGTCTAACAAGCCTTGCGCCAACACTTTGACGGTTGCGTCATGCGGGTCTGTAAAACGCGCACCAGCTTTGGTTGCAGCCACGGCCGCGTCTTGACTGGCAAGCACCAAGTTGTAAAGGTCGCGCTGCGGGCCGCTGAACTTGCCGTTGGCGGGGAAAGTACGCGTGATGTCGCTCGCATAGCCATCCAACTCACAACCCGCATCAATCAACACCAATTCGCAGTCGCGCACAAGCGCGGCATCAGCACGGTAGTGCAGCACGCAAGCATTTGCGCCTGCCGCCACGATGGAGGTGTAGGCCGGAAACTGCGAGCCGTGCATGCGGAACTCGTGCAGCAGCTCGGCATCCAAGTGGTACTCGCGCACGTCTTGGCCCGCGCGCAACATGCGCGCGCTGGTTTGCATGGCGCGGATGTGCGCTTGAGCGCTGATTTGCGCAGCACGACGCATCACGTCTTGCTCATGTACGTCTTTGATCAGACGCATTTCGTCGAGCGGGCCGCAGGCATCGCGTTGCTGCGACGGGCACTGCGCGCCAAAACGCACACGGGCGCGCACCGCATTCAGCAAGCCGTCCACTCGTGTTTCCAAACCCTTGTGCGTGGCAAACGGATACCAAACCGTGTGTTGGTTCTCCAGCAATTTAGGCAGTTGCTTGTCTAACTCGGCCACCGACACAGCGGCAGTCACGCCCAACGCGGCCACGGCAGCGTCTGGCCCCAAACGGTAGCCATCCCAAATTTCGCGTTCCAAATCTTTGGGTTGGCAAAACAAGGTGCTGCGGCCTGTGGCGTCAATCACCAGCCACGCGTTGGGCTCTGTGAAACCGGTCAGGTAATAAAAGTAGCTGTCGTGGCGGTACGAAAAATCGCTGTCGCGGTTACGCGCGTGTTCTGGCGCAGTGGGGATGATGACCACGCCACCGTCGCCCAATTGGGCTGCCAAGTGGGCGCGACGTGCGGCGTAAATCTGGGCGTGTGCAATCGCTTGTGTCATGTCTTACCTTGTGTGGTTAAGCGGCGTTGAGTTGCGCCAAGCGTTCGGGCGTGCCCACATCGGTCCACGCGCCTGTGTAGAGCGACGCACTCACCATGCCATTGTCCATGGCGGCTCTCAACATGGCGGCCAGTGGGGCTTTCACGCCTGTGGGGTTGCCGGCGGGAATGTCACACCAAGCTGCTTCAAAGAAGGCGCGTTTGTACAAAGCGATGGTGCTGAAGGTGTAGCGCGGCTGCTGAATGGTCTGTCCTGAGGTGATGGGTTTTGAATGCAACTCATCATGCACCGTCGTAGTTGCCAGCTTAGGCAGATTGAGCGCCAATCCATCCGCGGACAACCCAAAGTCACCGCCCAAGTTGTGTTCAGGGTTAGGCACCAACCAAATGTGGGCCAACTGAGGGCTCATCTCAAAGTGTTCATAGGCCTCGGGCGCGAACACAAAATCTGGCGCAAACACATCGCCCGCCGCGACCCAAAACACATCGGCCAACTGGGGCAGGGCGCGCACGATGCCGCCTGCCGTTTCGAGTGCGCCACCAAAGTCCACGCCTTCTTGCGAGTAGTGCAAATGCATGGGCGCTTGGCCTGCGACGTCAAACACGTCACCAAAGTACTGTGGAATTTGCTCACCCAGCCACGCGGTGTTGATGACCAAATGAGAAATCCCTCCGCGCCGTAGCCCCTGCATGGCCCACTGCATGAGCGGCTGGCCGCGTACGGGCAGCAAGGGTTTTGGCATGGCATCAGTCAACGGGCGCATGCGCTCGCCACGGCCTGCGGCCAATAGCAGAGCGGTGGACAGGGGGTGAGAAGCTGCGGAAACGGCGTGTTTTGTCATCGACAGGCAGTGTAGCCAGCCCGCACGGCTGGCAATTTGTCAAACATCTGTGGTGCAGAGTCGGTCAAAGGGGGGCAGGCTCGCTAAAATCGTGGTTTTCCCTCACTACCCCACCGGAGCCGCCTGACATGGCAAACACCCAACAAATGGCCAGCGCAATTCGCGCCTTGGCAATGGACGCTGTACAACAAGCCAACTCAGGACACCCCGGCGCGCCGATGGGCATGGCCGACATGGCAGTGGCCTTGTGGGGTGAGCATCTGCACCACAACCCCACCAACCCTCATTGGCTGAACCGCGACCGTTTTGTGCTGTCTAACGGCCACGGCTCGATGTTGATATACGCGCTGTTGCACCTCACTGGCTACGACTTGCCGATGGACGAGTTGAAAAACTTCCGCGTGCTGCACAGCAAAACCGCAGGTCACCCCGAAGTGGGCGTGACGCCTGGCGTCGAAACCACCACTGGCCCACTGGGCCAAGGCATTACCAATGCCGTGGGCATGGCATTGGCCGAGAAACTGTTGGCATCTGAGTTCAACCGTGACGGCCACAACGTGGTCGACCACCACACCTACGCCTTCATGGGCGACGGTTGTTTGATGGAAGGCATCAGCCACGAAGCGTGCTCACTCGCAGGCGCTTGGAAACTGAACAAACTCATCGCCTTGTACGACGACAACGGCATCTCCATCGACGGCCAAGTGGCCCCATGGTTTGCCGACCACACACCCGAGCGTTTCAAAGCCTACGGCTGGAACGTGATTGGCCCCATCAACGGCCACGACGCCGCCGTGGTGAGCCAAGCCATTGCATCAGCCAAACTCAGCACAGACAAGCCCACACTCATCGTGTGTAAAACCAGCATCGGCAAAGGTAGCCCCAACCGCGCTGACACGGCCAAGGCCCACGGCGAGCCTTTGGGCGCCGACGAAATTGCACTGACCCGCGCCGCCATTGGCTGGAACCACGCACCGTTTGAAGTGCCCGCCGAGGTTTATGCCGACTGGGACGCCAAAGCCAAAGGCAAGGCCCAAGAAGCCGAGTGGAACCAAGCCTTTGCCGCTTACAAAGCCGCACACCCCGAGTTGGCCAAAGAACTGCAACGCCGCATGGCCGGCGAGTTGCCCAAGAACTTTGCGCAGACCGTGGTCGACACCGTGATCGACGCGCACACCAAAGCCGAAACCGTGGCCAGCCGCAAAGCCAGCCAATTGGCGCTTGAGCACTTCACCGCAGCCCTGCCCGAACTCTTGGGTGGCAGCGCCGACTTGACCGGCTCTAACCTGACCAACACCAAGTCCACCCCCAACCTGCGCTTTGACGCGGCTGGCCATGTGGTGAAAAACGAAGCTGGCCAAGGCGGCCGCCACATCAACTACGGTGTGCGCGAATTCGGCATGGCCGCCATCATGAACGGCGTGGCTTTGCACGGCGGCTTCATTCCCTACGGCGGCACGTTCCTCACCTTCAGCGACTACTCACGCAACGCCATTCGCATGGCCGCGTTGATGAAGCAACGTGTGGTGCATGTGTTCACCCACGACTCCATTGGCTTGGGCGAAGACGGCCCCACCCACCAATCCATCGAGCACGCGGCCTCTTTGCGCTTGATTCCAAACCTCGACGTGTGGCGTCCCGCTGATACGGCTGAAACCGCTGTGGCTTGGGCTGTGGCTTTGCAAAACACCAGCCGCCCAACCGCGCTGTTGTTGAGCCGTCAAAACCTGCCGTATCTGCCAAAAGGCGATGCCGCCCCACACAAAACGGCTGGCGACATTTCTGGCCTCGACGCCATCAACAAAGGTGCTTACGTGCTGGCCGAACCAAGCGAAGTGGGCATCAAGAAAAAGGCGCAAGCTGTTCTGATGGCCACAGGCTCTGAAGTGCAACTGGCCATGAAAGCGCAAGCCTTGTTGGCCGAGCGCAAGATTGCTGTGCGCGTGGTGTCTGTGCCCAGCACGACCACGTTTGACCGCCAAAGCGTGGCCTACAAAGCCGCTGTGTTGCCAGCCGGTGTGCCACGCATTGCGGTGGAAATGGGCTCGACCGACGGCTGGTGGAAATACGGCGTGTCAGCCGTGGTCGGCATCGACACCTACGGCGAATCTGCCCCTGCCCCCGTTTTGTTCAAACACTTCGGTTTCACGCCTGAAAACGTGGCCGATACGGTTCAAGCCGCGCTGCAAAAGCAGGCTTAAACCACAGCCCGTGAAACGCCCCCTTTCGAGGGGGCTGTTTGGATCAGCCTCGTGAAAGGCGAATGATCTACAAACTGGGTAATTCAAGGTTTTTAACTTCCTCCTCAAGGCTTCACATGACCATCAAATTAGGTATCAACGGCTTCGGCCGTATTGGCCGATTGGCTCTGCGCGCTGCGTTAAAGCACGGTTACACCGACATCCAAGTTGTCGGTATCAACGATCCCAAGCCAGCCGACTACTTGGCCTACATGCTCAAGTACGACAGCGTGCACGGCCGCTTTGATGGCACGGTGGACTTCACTGACGACGCCCTGATCGTCAACGGCAAAAAAATCAAGCTCAGCCACGAGCGCGACGCGCACAACCTCAAGTGGGGCGAAATGGGTGTGCACACCGTGCTCGAATGCACAGGCCACTACCTGACCGAACCCACCAGCCAAATGCACATCGAAGCCGGCGCGAAGAAAGTGGTGATTTCTGCGCCATCCAAAGACAGCATCCCCATGTTTGTGTACGGCGTGAACCACAAAAAATACGCGGGCGAAGCCATCGTGTCGAACGCGTCTTGCACCACCAACTGTTTGGCTCCTGTGGTCAAAGTGTTGAACGACAAATGGGGCATCAAGCGCGGCCTCATGACTACGGTGCACGCCGCCACTGCCAGCCAAGCCACCGTGGACAGCTCGTCTCGCAAAGACTGGCGAGGCGGCCGCGGCATTTTGGAAAACATCATTCCTTCCAGCACAGGCGCAGCCAAGGCGGTGGGCGTGGTCATTCCCGAAATCAAAGGCAAGATCACCGGCATGGCTTTCCGCGTGCCAACCTCAGACGTGTCTGTGGTGGACTTGACCGTTGAGTTGAACAGCGACGCCAGCTACGCTGAAATCTGCGCCGAAATGAAAGCGCAAAGCGAAGGTGCGCTCAAAGGCGTGCTGGGCTACACCGACGAAAAAGTGGTGTCCACCGACTTCCGTGGCGAGCCATGCGCATCTGTGTTTGACGCCACCGCCGGCATCGCGTTGGACAAGAGCTTCGTCAAAATCGTTGCGTGGTACGACAACGAATGGGGCTATGCCAAGCAGTGCTTGGAGATGGTTCGCGTGGTGGCGAAGAAGAAATAACCTCTTCAACCCCAGCCAGATATAAGCGCCTTCGGGCGCTTTTTCTTTCCCTGATGCTTTAGCTTAGGTAAAAAAAATACGTAAATTTACTTGAAATCATGTAACAAAGTTTCATAGAATTGAGCCATCTAAGGAGACTGACATGACGATCAAAATTGGTATCAACGGCTTTGGCCGCATCGGACGTATGGTGTTTCGCGCCGCCATTCAAAACTTTCATGACGTCGAAGTTGTGGGCATCAACGACCTGTTAGAGCCCGACTACTTGGCCTACATGCTCAAGTTCGACAGCGTGCATGGCCGCTTCCAAGGCGAGGTGTCGGTGGACAACGGCCACCTGGTGGTGAACGGCAAAAAGATTCGCCTCACCCAAGAGCGCGACCCAGCGGCTTTGAAGTGGAACGAGGTTGGTGCAGACGTGGTGGTAGAAGCCACGGGCCTCTTCCTTGACAAACCCACCGCTGAAAAGCACTTGGCCGCAGGCGCAAAAAAAGTGTTGCTCTCTGCACCATCCAAAGACGACACCCCCATGTTTGTGTATGGCGTGAACCACGCCAGCTACGCGGGCCAAACCATCATCTCCAACGCCTCTTGCACCACCAACTGCTTGGCCCCTATTGCCAAAGTGTTGAACGACAAGTGGGGCATCAAACGTGGCCTCATGACCACCGTGCATGCCGCCACCGCCACACAAAAAACAGTGGATGGCCCCAGCAACAAAGACTGGCGCGGTGGGCGCGGCATTTTGGAAAACATCATCCCCTCCAGCACGGGCGCAGCAAAAGCAGTGGGCGTGGTGATTCCAGACATCAAAGGCAAGCTCACAGGCATGGCGTTTCGCGTGCCTACGTCTGATGTGTCGGTGGTCGATCTAACAGTTGAGCTCAACAGCGAAGCCACGTACCAAGACATTTGCGCCGAGATGAAAGCGCAAAGCGAAGGCGCGCTCAAAGGCGTGCTGGGTTACACCGAAGAAAAGGTGGTGTCCACCGACTTCCGTGGCGAGCCCTGCACCTCGGTGTTTGACGCCGATGCCGGCATTGCGTTGGACGGCACTTTCATCAAAGTAGTGAGCTGGTACGACAACGAGTGGGGCTACTCGAACAAGTGTTTGGAGATGGTGCGCGTCATCGCAAAGTAACCTACACCGGCACGTTGCGTGCCTTGTGGTTCATACAACGCCAGCGCCAATACGCTGGCGTTTTTATTGCACAGCTGAAGTAGCAGGTGCTGTCACCACAGATGCCGAAGGCGCTGGCTCACTGGGGGCGACAACTTGTGCAGCAGTTTCTTGCGTTTGGCCATGCGTCTCTGGCGCTTCACCACCAAACAACACCAACAGTCCCAACACCACAAACACCGCCGCACTGATGCGGTGAACCCACGCCAGCGGCACCAGCCGCGTGATGCGTTCGCCAAACCAAACCACGGGCGCGTTGGCCAACATCATGCCCAACGTCGTGCCTGCGACCACCCATAGCCACGACTGGTATTCAGCGGCCAACATGACGGTGGCAATTTGTGTTTTGTCGCCCATCTCGGCCAAAAAGAAGGCAATGACGGTGGTGCCAAACACGCCAAACTTCGGGGCGACATCGGCATCGTCGTCATCCAACTTGTCGGGTACCAACATCCATGCGGCCATGGCCAAGAAAGACACGCCCAGCACCCAGCGCAAGCCGGTCGGCCCCATGAACTGTGTGACCCACGCACCCAGTCCGCCCGCTAGCGCGTGATTAGCCAGTGTGGCCACCAAAATGCCCCACACAATGGGCCATGGTTTACGAAATCGCGCAGCCAAAACGAGAGACAAAAGTTGCGTCTTGTCGCCCATTTCGGCAAGGGCGACGATACCCGTTGAGATCAGAAATGCTTCCATGGTTTGATCCTACCGCGCATGCTTTTTATGTATTTGGTGCATTTTTTGCTTACATCTGGTGCGATAGAAAATAAAGGTGCGAAACCGCACCAAAAAAGTTCAATTTCCAAGGATTAGATTTATGGATGCACACAAACAGGGCGCAGATGCTTTGTTCATTCTGCTCGGAGCCATCATGGTGCTTGCCATGCATGCCGGTTTTGCCTTTTTAGAGCTGGGTACGGTTCGTCGCAAAAACCAAGTGAATGCGCTGGTGAAAATTTTGGTGGACTTTTGCGTGTCCACGATCGCGTATTTTGCGGTGGGCTATGGCGTGGCTTATGGCGCAAGCTTCATGGTGGGCGCAGAAACACTGGCCGACAAAAATGGCTACGAACTGGTGAAGTTTTTCTTCTTGCTCACTTTTGCCGCGGCTATTCCCGCCATCATTTCTGGCGGCATTGCTGAGCGCGCCAAATTCTGGCCACAGCTCATTGCCACCGGCGTCATCGTGGGTTTGATTTACCCCTTCTTCGAGGGCATTGCTTGGAACCAGCATTTTGGTTTTCAAGCATGGCTCAAAGAAGTGACCGGCGACGAGTTTCACGACTTCGCTGGCTCTGTGGTGGTGCATGCCGTGGGCGGCTGGATTGCGTTGCCTGCTGTGCTGCTGCTGGGTGCGCGTAGCAACCGCTACCGCAAAGACGGCGCCATTTCTGCACACCCACCTTCGAGCATTCCGTTCCTCGCCTTAGGCGCGTGGATTTTGATCGTGGGCTGGTTTGGCTTCAACGTGATGAGCGCGCAAACCCTCGACAAAATCTCAGGCCTCGTGGCAGTCAACTCCTTGATGGCCATGGTGGGCGGCACATTGGTGGCTCTGATTGCTGGCAAGAACGACCCAGGCTTTGTGCACAACGGTCCTTTGGCTGGCTTAGTGGCCGTATGCGCGGGCTCTGACCTGATGCACCCCATGGGCGCGTTGGTGGTAGGCGCTGTGGCTGGTGGCATTTTTGTGGTGATGTTCACGCTCACCCAAAACAAGTGGCGCATCGACGATGTGTTGGGCGTGTGGCCCTTGCACGGCTTGTGCGGCACTTGGGGCGGCATTGCGGCTGGTATTTTTGGTACGCAAGCCTTGGGCGGCCTAGGTGGCATTAACGTGACGGCGCAAGTGGCAGGCACGGCGCTGGGTGTGGTTTGGGCTTTGGTTGGCGGCTTTGTGGTCTACGGTGCCTTGAAGATGACCGTCGGTTTACGCATGAGCCAAGAAGAAGAGTTTGAAGGCGCAGACCTGACGATTCACAAAATCACCGCATCACCTGACCGCGAAGCGAGCTGGTAAGCCACACACGGTGTGGTT
>JACCDR010666029.1_pt1 | contig 20408 bp, 49 predicted proteins | sample 7446431 | NCBI WGS metagenome assembly JACCDR01 (sample SAMN15323443, study PRJNA562643) | freshwater metagenome | isolation source: river surface water | place: USA:Blue River Watershed | collected 2017-08-17 | reverse complement strand
TTAGATTAGGGATTTTAACCAAAAAGTCAAGCCTTTACCACTCAATTGTCAAAATGAACTTACACTCCCGGCTGGTTGGATCTACAAGACATTCCACAATCTTATAACCATCTTTGACCAACTGCTTGCCTGCTTCGATCAAAGGATTGCGCTGGTACGGTTCGCGATAACTCCCCCTCAATGTGCAACGGCGGGCTTGCTTTTCGGCCGACTGACGAACTAATGCGTAAATTTTGTTAAGAATCAATTGTTGTTGTGTTGTTCCGGACAAAATACGTGCTTCATGTGCTGTCATGGGATTAAATTAGGGGGTTTAGCCCAAAAGTCAAGCATTCAATTACCCAAAACCTCGCTAAGAAACTTTTCCAGTTCTTTAATCTTGGAATGGCCAACATTCTTGTCTATACCGTACGCTCTGATCCATTCGTAATTGTGATTCAAAATTTGATGCGTCGGTAAGTTCATTCCCTCAACGAGAGAAAGAAAATATTTTCTTTTAGTTAATTCTTCGGGCGAAGGCGATGGACTCTTAATAGGATAGCAATCGGGAAGTGCCATAGAGGTAAGCTATCAGGGTTTTGAAAAAACTCAAGAATTATCTCTCTCCTCATCGTATTTATTTTGCTGACGCCGGGGCTTGCGATTCAATTCCTTGATAATTGACTTAGAATAATCACAACACGGACAACCCGGGCGAAACACCCAACACCGTTGGCGCGGCTTGGTCATGGGCTTGCTGGTGTTTTTGAGAAGCTTCCGGAGCTTCCTAGGGGTGTAGATCCCCATGTTCTCAGCGTAATAATAAACCAAATAATTGTTACCCCGGGGATAAAGCTTGAACCCCAGCTTGGCAGCGTCATTAATAAGGTTAGAATTCATGGGATTAGATTAGTAGAGTTACCTAAAAAGTCAAGATATTAAAGCCCCGCCCCAAAAACCAAAAAACCGGGGTTTCCCCCGGCTGACCTCACCTAACCACTACTACCACAACCACCAACAAAAAAACAAAAGATAGCATAGATTAAAACAAAAACATTAATTATTTCTCATACAATATCCAAACAAAATGGTAGCCCCGGGTGGGATCGAACCACCAATCTTCTCGTTAGAACCGAGTTGCCTTGATCCAATTTGGCGACGGGGCCGTGTTGAAGAATATTTAATCCCTAAGTATTTATGCCCCAACAGTTTCGTTCCGATCCGCAAGGTAAATTCCGTCCGCGTAATTCCGGCTAGCCCGCTTAAAAGCATTCGTGATGCCTGTTTGCCGATTAAAATTGTCGGCGATGCTGCAATGGGCCGTGCCGGCATAAACCTTGCCATCCCGAATCAATCGCACCGTGGTAGCCCCACCCCGAGGCGCATATTCACGGCTGGGGCCTGTTGAGAACGTATGCCCGGCGAGCAACTTGGCCTCAAAACTCTTGGTGTTGGCCACTCCCCAGTAGACGCGGGTCTTTTCAATCTGTCGAAAAGTTTCTTGGGAATAGCGCGAGTGGTTGATTTCGACGCGGAACCCCTGCTTTTCATAATACTCGATCAATTCCTTGGCTGTCACTTGCTTAGCTGTATTCATATTTTTTTGTATCTTTGTAAACTTTTGTTACTTACTAGGTTTAGTATAGCGAGCTAACCAATCTTGTCAATTCTTTTGTGAGGGAACTTTGTTTGATTGTTTATCTAAAAAATCAATAGAAAAAAATCCGGGACTCGTCGTGAAATTGAGGAGTGGTTTTTTGTGCCACTTTAAACCCGCCATCTTTGGGGCACCAGCCAAGTTCTTGATATTCCCTAATATATGTAACCCCAAAGGTTTTGCCCGCAGGAACCTGATCCCGTGTTAAATATCCAAACCCCTTGTATTCCTTTCGGCGGCTACTCTTCATTAGTAGTCCAGAAACAAAGTGTTGAATAGCCTTGCGTTCATTAACCATTTCATTTGCGCTGTGGGCAAAAAAATGATTAGCTTCGTCTTTAATTTGTTGGTAGGTCATAATCTAATAAGGAATGGTGCGAGAACGGATACAGGTTAATACAGACTGGGAGACAAAGCAACAAAAATCTTAGGGTTTGAAGCTTGGAGCATTAGTAATCCAAACAAAACTTGTTTCGCCCGTCTTGGGGTTTACTTGGTACTCTGCAACGCCCGCCCTGATTGCGGATTGTGTATAGACTCCGCTTGCGACTAACGACCCAAGCCACATGCCCAAAAATATACAAGCAGAACTTAAAACTACTATTACCCACCATGGAGGGTTATCTTTATCACTCATAATTTAGATTGATTCACGCATATGATTTTGCACAAAAAACCCTTAGTCCTTCATAAACTCAATGGTGCCCCAGACTTGAGTCCATTGAGTTTTGTCTTTAAAACTGTTCCAATTAGAATGCCACTCTCCCAGTTCCCAAACTTTGACACTAGCGGTATTAATTACTGTTCCCGTATATTCATTGGTCGCCAAAACAATAAAACCAGTTTTATGCTGATACAATCCGGGGAAGGTGGGGGACTCTGTTTGAGGAACGTTGGTAAACTTGCTTGTCATGGTGTTAGGTTAGCGGGTTTTGAATAAAAGTCAAGGGGTTTGCGGGCTGTTCTTTTCTAAATCATATCTCAACGGAGCGCGAGAAGCTTCATCTCTTTCACACAAATTATCAATATTGCTTAATTGCCCGTGATAGTCTCCGCATACTGGACATTTGACAAAATCAGATGAATTTTTTCTTTCCAATATAACCTGCTTGGCATACAAACGCAAACACTCAATATTTTCTGTAGTGAGACTTTCGGGCCTCAGCATGTCAATCAATAAATCCCTAGTCTGGACGGCAGTGCGCCACGGCGCGGCAAACCATTCAACGGCGGGAATGCCACCAAAAATTTGGGTGTTAATATCAGGGATAGCTTTCATGATTTTTAGATGCAAAACAAGAGATTTCATTTACAAGTATCTTAGTATCTTACTCTCTCCCGGGGTTTTACCCCTAAAATTTAACGTGTTTTCGGGCCTATGACACGCGGCATAGATAAAGGGGAAACATATAAATCCCAGCCCTGCATGGTTTAGAGCATACCCCATGCGGCATAATCAGTCAAGAACAGTTTGCAATTACTTGACGCTCAAAGTATTAAAGAACAAAAAATTGGTACGCCTCACAGGATTTGAACCTGTACGCCTTGCGGCATTCCGTCTTAAGCGGAAGGTGTCTGCCAGTTCCACCAGAAGCGCACTAAATTTTTAAAGAACAGAAATTGAAAGGACTGGTTGGATTCGAACCAACGACATATTTACTTTCGGGTAACTACTCCCTATCCTCATAGTTTGTACATCCGCTTTTCGGCAAATACAAGTTAGTTAATCTTGTATTTTTGTTGCCTACTGGGCAGACTCCCTTGACCACCGGGGACAGTCCCATTGTGAAAGAACAAAAAGCTGGTGGGTTGGGTGGGATTCGAACCCACGACTCTCGGCTTAAAAGGCCGATATTCTAACCGCTGAATTACCAACCCGAAAAATCTTCTACTACAAGTTCACTAGACGGTGCATAGAACATTGCTGTCACCCACTCACATCATCTTGTAGGTCATTGAAGATTACAAAGCTAGACTAACAGACTTTCTTTGATTGTCAAGACCTCTTAATCCCCCGCTATCACAATCTCCAATTCTTCAGTTTGAATTTCTTCTTCGGGACCATTGATCCATCCGGTTGTGTTATAGTCAAGCTCTCCATCGCCCAAAAGAATAGCAATAGGAGTTTCTTCTGGCAAGTCTTTTGTTAGTTCTCGGAATTCTTTTAGATTCATAATTTTTTTTTAATTTGCCGGGAACCTTGTCACACGCCCCAGCCCCCTCAAATAAATCCTAAAATCAGGAACTTCAATCTCATTAAACTTAATTTGTACGCCCCTTGCCTTTTCTGCTTCAATAAAGATTCCGGCATCACAATCTTCCTCCAAAAAAGCAAACTCGCGAGTCTGATAACTAAAATCACTAATTTGATTAGACACACCGGACGCCATCAAATCCATCATCGGAACCTTCAACCAACCATGCCCGGGATCACTGATAAAATCGTAGGTTTTGGGATTACAGGTTTTTTCCATATTGTTTGTTTTTTTTTACCAACTTAGAGGTACGGGACTCGTGACGTAATCAATCTATCAGTTTTTATTCACTCGTCAAAATGAAATTTATCACAATCTTCGCATCCTCTTCACGAGACTTAAACCCAAGAAGCTCACCCCAACAATTAACCCCAATCACTTTATTATTCTGAAAAACGTATTTGGCGAACCCCGCGCTAACAATAGTCCGATCTTTAACAGACCGAATGATGATTTCGTCTCTAGTGGTTTCGGGAAAGATCATAGACCAAGGCATCCCAACCGGCGATTCAACAATCACGTATTTCATGCATTAAGAATGACAGGATTTATGAAAAAGTCAAGTCTCGGGAACAAATTTCCCATTCTTCCAAGCCCATTCCCCAGTCGCCAAACAAGGCTGAAATTCATCGGTTTTTCCGTCAAGCCGGATCAGTTCGTCAAACATTTCTTCTTTAAACCAACTGCGTTGTTCGGCATACCAAAGAAGATATGCCGTTTCAATACTCACATTGAACAAAGCGCAAATTCCCCCAAAAAATCCCTTTTCTTCGGCGCTTGCGTTTTCCCGGCAATATTGATCGTATTTTTCGTAATTGGTCATGGATAGATTATGATGGTTTTTAGAGTGAAGTCAAGATTTTGTTTCCGCCCAATCTTAGAGAAAATTAACCTGATTTTTCACATACCCAATAGAAGGACCAGTAATGGGCGTGTGTGTTAAATTCACATAATACGGATAACTCCCACGCAAAACAAATTCATTATCAATAAACTCAAAAATATACACTACTTCACCCCTTAAACCCTTGACCCATCCCGACTCGTCGGCAAAAACAACATCATAACCCGGGTTTTTAGCATTGAAAGATTGGATTATATTCATAGTTTATTAGCGGTCAGGAAAAACACAAACTAAAAAATGGTACCCCGTGCTTGATTCGAACAAGCAACCTGATGGTTATATGCCAACTGCTCTAACCATTTGAGCTAACGGGGCTTACAAAATAGCAGGCTAACCCGCGCAACCATCCTAACCTAACAATCGCCCAAGTCAACCTCTTTTGCGTCACACTTTTCGCTAGGTTCTTTCTCCTTGGGAATGTCCAGAATCGGCACAACCCCAATGGGCGTAACCGGATTCACTGCGGCAACCGGGGCAACCCCAGCGTCCGCCAACATAATCGTTTCAACTCGGGGGGCGGCATTGCGGTCAACGCCCAACATGAGCCCATGATGTTTAATGCTAACATAAACAATTACATTGTCGCCAAAGGTTTCCCGAAGCTTTGAAATGGGAACCCCGACATACTTTGCCATTCCAACTGCGCCAATCGTGCGTGCCATAGTTTTTGTTTTTGCTAAAAGTTTTGGTTTTACTAGAGGCGTTAGCCCCGTTACAGAATCACTCTATCAGATACTTTATGGTTGTCAATGGGTTTTACCATTAAACCGCAACCGGAATAACACTTGGATCCTCAACCGGAGTCACCGAAGCAATCACCATGGGACCGTCAGCCAACATAACCGTCCTCTTTCGCGGGGCTGTATTCTTGTCAACCCCAAAAGCAGCACCATGATGCTCAACAGAAAGATAAACCACTGCGTTATCTGCAAACTGTTCCTTCATCTTGTGAAAAGGGATTCGAAAATACTTAACCTTATTCTTAGCGCCCTTGGTTCTAGCCATATGATTTTTATGTAAACTGCGTTGAAAACCTTAACGTGAACAACAACTTCAAAGTACCAATTTTTTTAGGATTGTCAATGTTATTTCAGAAAAAATTGGGGCTTTTTAACCTCACCCCAAGGTTTTGGCGGGGACTACCCCGCACTCAAACCATCACTGCCAACCCTTCAAAACTTCGCGCCCCTTACCCGTAATGCTACGCTTGCCATCAATAATAATCAAACCATTTTCGTGCAAGATAGTTTCGCAATCCTGTTGAATCATCCGCTTTTCGAGAGCCGTGCGCCCCACAAGAGCATTCAGCGTCATGGCTCCCCCGTCTTGAAGGGCCTGCAAAACCCGGATTTCGTTGGCATTCAAACCGCAAGGGTGAATATCAAACGTCTTGACAAACTTGCGGAATTCCTTGCGTCCCAACTTGGCAGTCTTCTCATTGGCACAAAATTGAACCAAATCATCCGCCCTCTTGACAGCAAAACGTGGGGTGCGACGACAAACCGAAACCAAATCATCCGCAACCTCATCGGAAACCGTGGGTCGGGGCAAACCATGCAGGTTGGCCATGCTATCCAAATACTGATCCAAAATTTGCTTCATTTCGGACCTTGTGTAAAGATTCAAGGCGATGCGGTTACACCGCGACTTGAAAGCTTCGCTAAGCTTATCGCTATCCGTAGTCGCCATGAAGAACGTGAGGTATCGAAAATCTACCTCAAATTCCTGCCCGTTATGCAGCACCCGGCTACGCCCTTCCGCGTTAGGTGAAATAAAACTCAAAAGAAAATCCCGCACCTTCTTATCAGCGGCATGAATCTCATCAATAAAAACAGTAACTTCCTGCGACCCGCCGTCCGGTCCAGCAAGATACTTGCCAATAGCGTCAACCAAAGCCCCCACGCTCTTCAACGTACCTCCAGTAATCTCAACAAAAGGCTTCCACGGCTTTTCTGGATTGTTTTCTGCCGAAGTGGGCGTGATAAGCCGCTTGGCCGTGCTCCTAACAAAGGCCGTCTTGCCATAACCACGCGGCGCTTCAAACAAAACCGGGGCCAAAAATCCCTTGGTACGGAAAAAGCTCAAAATACGCTGGCGGACCTGAGCCTTGGCCGTGCTCTGCCCAATAATCTTGGGCATGATGGCATCGCTTTCCATTTCATCCAACACCGCTTGAATCTTGGGGTGAGTTTCGGAGGCGGGAGCAACTTCAATCGTTTCGTTCGTCATGTTTTGTTCTTCGTTCATCGTGCTAAGAGCTTAGGGGTTGTTGAGGAATTTGTAAAGGGTGATTTACGGTTTTTTGAAAGGTTGACTTTTTTTGGATGTCTAGTTTTTTTAATCTAGTTTTCGGGGTTTAAATAAGCTCCCAAAATTCTTCCAAAGTATAAACATACTCTATAGTACCAAATCCGTAAAGAGTATTCCACTGGGCAAAAGCTTCTTGTTTATTTTGAGCCTCAATAGATTTCAATACCGGGCGTTCATCGCCTTCCTCGCTAGGGGCATAGTAAATAAATTTCATTCTATTTGTATTACTTTATGTTCTTCCCAAAATTCGTCAAGCGTAAAAACACGATCAATTACTAAATCGGGGCATCTAAATACTTTTTCGGCAGCTTGTTTGTCCTCGGCCTCCACCGCGAAAACAAGATCATCTCCAGTTTTTGTCCAGCTTGTAATTAGGAATTTCATATTTATTTAAGTTGAACCGGCGCAAATCCTCAATAATCATCCAAATCAATCAAGTTCCCCCCAGAACATACAGGGCGCATGCCGGGTTGTCGAGGATTATTTGGCGAATTTGGGCTATTATTTTGCTTTCTTTTTGCGGCATCGCTGGGCCATTCCCCGCAACGGCTAGGATAAGCCCCCATTAATCTCATACACAATTTCCAACCGTCGCCATGGCTATCATCATTACCCTTTGCCCGATTAAAAGCATGGCAAAATTCATGGGTAAGAATCTGTCCCATCAAATATTGATAGTTTTCTTCTTTTAATGCTTTGGTATTTATTTCCAGTTTTTCAACGTAAGTTGGCGCGCTCCACACCCGGGCCAAGAAACTATTATTTTCCACATAATAAATACTCCGGGGCATTGCGACCCGCACCTTGAATCGATCCCATACATTTTGGGCCAATTCATTCCATTTTGTGCGAATTTCGTGCAGAGTTTGAATTTTATCGCGCATTTTCTTACTTTCCTACGTTTCCCCTATCAATACAGACACAATATCAGGTTATTTGGTCAATGCAAGTGTTATTTTGGGAGTTCTGTATCAATTTTGCACAGAAATTCCCATATTTAACGAGTTTGCCCTAAAATTTGTCTTGTTATTTGGATTAAAATCATTCAAAATGCACGAAAAACGCCCAAAAATACAGAAAAATAAACAAAAAAAAGAGAGAGATTGTTCATCCCTCTCGTTATTTAACTAGGTTGATTTTGTTATGTTAAAGATTCCACATATACCAATCGCCAACCTTTCTTATTTGGTTGCTTTATTTTAACTTTTCAACCAAAACTTACAGGCTAACCGTATCGTTATTTGTGGGAGTATTTTCCTGCGCAACCTCATTATTTGAGGCGGTCGGACTCACTTCGGGGCTAGCGGTCTGGGCGGCAACCTTGGCGGCCTTGCGTGCAACTTCCCGGCTGGCAATATCCTTTTCCCACTCCGCAACCCGCTTATCATCTTCCACCAGCCGCTCCCCAACCCCATGCACAGCAGCATCATACTCGACTCCAACCGGAAGCGTGACCCGCCGCCGATGCTTGACCTGCTCCAGACTCGGCTTGCCCCGGCTAACAACCTTGCCCCGATAAACAAAGATATTCTTAGTCTTGTTTACCGAACCAGTGGCCTTGCGGCCCGGCTTCTGGCGAGGCGTACCATCCAGCTTGATGCCGTACTTGGCCACCTCACTTACAACCTGCCCGTTTTCATTGCGATTAACGCCAGTCTCAACAACCGGCCCAGTATCATTATTTTCGTTCATAATATTTTTAGTATCTCTAAGGGTTTCCCCTAATTTTTTTTTAGTTTGTTGAGGGCTTGTTTGCCCTTTCACTGTGATAAGATTAGCTCAACCCGCTAAGATTGTCAATGGTTTCGTTGGTTTTTTGGTTGTTGAATTGTTACAAAACTGTGACGAGGGTTTTTCCCTAGTGGTCAATGTCAAAAATAGCACAAAAATGCTAAACCTGAATCTTCAAAAATGCCAATGTTTATTAGGTTTTTACCCCCTAAAGTATCAAGTGTTTTGACAATAAAAATTAACCCAAAAATTGCCTGTTTTGGCCGTTTTCGCCTAGAAAACTGTTACAATTGTGTTACATTTTCACTTTTTAAGCCTTAAAGTGCAACTTTGTGGCGAAATGGTGAGGATTAGCATATTTGGGGTTGTTTAGTTTGTGTTTGACCCGGAGAAAAATGATACTTTATCCAGTCAAAACAGCATGTTGATTGATTGGATTGATTTTTGTCTTGGATTTTGCTATTACACTGGTTTTGATTTTTGGGAAGATTGCCAAAAGTGCGTTTTGGTGCGTTTTTGTCGGTAAATTGCGTTTTTTGTGTGGTTTTTTGTTGTTGATGCTAATTTTTTAGCACCTCGGGCTAGAGAAGTCAGTGAAAACCCAAAAAAATACCCAAAACCCCATTAAAACCCAAAAATTAATCACTATTCCTTCTCCTCTCCCTCTTCCTTCTCCATCTCTATTCACTGTATATTATTAACAAATCTCTTCTTATTTTTTCTCTCTCTATTATTTAAACTATTAAACTGTTGTTTGGGAGGGGTAACAAAGAACAAAAACACAAACAAAAAAACCAATCTAATCCATTGAAAATCAATGATTTACAATCTTTGTTATTTAGGTGCTACTCGTTCCCTTTTGACTCTCTTTTTTAACCCTATTATTTAGCTCAAACCCCCATCAATATTGATCCACAAATCACAAAAACAAACACCCAAAAACCATAAACTATTTTACCAATCTGTCTTCCCATCAAGCTCTTTTTCTTTTTCCATCTTACTTTTTTCCTCAGCATAAAAACAACAGATTAAACCCATCATTATCTAACTACCTAACTAGCCCCGACATCATATCTTGTAAACGGTTCAAAGCAACACAAAAAGCCCCGAAAGCCCGGGGCTAATTGGTTTGAAAGGATACCTTATTTGAGGGATAAGGATTTAATTTGAGTTAAAATTACTGAATTTCAGGAACTCAAAATTCCTTTTTCCCATCTCAGATAGACCATTATTAGTCCAATTAGTTTCATGATCGTGAAAGCGTTGGACCGCGTTCAAAAAAGATGGACCCATTTCGACCATCCATTTAGGCAATCGATTTTGTAAATAAGGCTTATGATAAATAGAAAAAATACCTTTCGTCACCCCTTTATCTAGCCGACGACGAAGCGATGGACTCAAACAGCGACCAATAGCACAACCGGGACTCACATTAGTAGCGGAATAAACACAGGCTCCATCTTCAGCTAAAGCCCGGTTACTTGAATTATAAAACCCCGCCACGTCAAGCAAAAATGCCTTGCGGCGTTCATCCACGTTTTTAATTGCTTTGTATTTAGCTCCGAGTTTATTCATGATTATTTAGATTCGAGGTTTAACGCGGCTTGTATAATATTGTTTCCCCGACTCGCTTAGCCCAGTCTCATCCCAATGTTCAGCGTTATCATGAAGAATTTGGCATGCAACTAGAAAAGGACTTCCCATTTCGGTTAGCCAAGTCGGCAGAGGAAGTTTTGTGTATGTCATTATCGAATAAATACTGGAACCAAAACTTACTTTATCCAGCCGTCGCCCCAACTTGACCGGCAGGCACCTGCCGATTGCACAACCCGGACTTTGTGAGTGCGCGGGAGCGTACCGACATGCGTGTTCTGATTTAGAATATGACCGATTTTTCAGATTATAAAAATTAATCAAATCCTCTGCAAAAACCTTTCGGCGCTCTGAAATATCCTTGATTCGCTTATACTTATTTACAAGTTTAATGTCCATATGTTTGATTTAGTCTTAAATATTACCCCGCAATCAAAGGCTTAATCGTATTCTCAACAAATTCCTTTGCATCTTGAGTAGGCCCAGCCTCATTCCAATGATAATCCTTATCGTGCAACGTTTGACATGCCGAAAGAAAAGTAACTCCCATTTCCGCCATCCAAACAGGAAACTTATTCCCTTGACCCGCATTAAAGAAACTAGAAATGGCCGTGTCGTCAATCTCCGGATCGCTATTATTATCCAATTCTTTTGCTACCTCGGGGGACAAACAACGGCCAATGGCGCAACCGGGCGAAGTGTCTGTTTGAGAATAAATACAAACCCCTTGAAACCGCAAGTTAGCCCGATTATTACTATTATAAAACCCTAAAATATCATCCACAAAAACTTGGCGACGTTCCGGGATGCTGGCAATGCTAGAGTATTTAGCGTTTAGTTCTTGGTGCATATAGTTTACTGGTTAGATTACTGGATCAGTATAGGGACGGGGAAAAGTTTTGTCAAATGGAATTGTAAAGGTTGTTATAAATGTTTTCTTTAATCTCTCTGGCCCTGTAGACACCGCAACTATCAATTCCAGCTTCACTCCAATTAACGCCATCATCATGAACACGTTGGCAATCCAAAAGAAACTTCACACCCATTTCTCGCATCCATGCGGGAATTTTGAGGTATAAAGATTGCTTATGGATACTAATCGTTTCAATATGCGTTCCGCGAGATTGATCTAGTTCTGCGGAAAGATCAGCGGGCAAAAATTGACCAATTGCACACCCGGGGGAATTGTCCGTCTTTGAGTAAATGCAAGTTGAACCACTTGTTGCCCTATTATTTGCATTATAAAATCTACTAATATAATCAATAAACGCATGACGGCGTTGGTTGATGTCGTTAATAGCGGCAAAATGTTCTCCCGTTAATTGATTCATAATGTTCATAATTTTCAAACTAGATCAAAATTCTCAACGATCTGCCTGTATAGTTTTCGGCCCATTTCGTTGATTCCGGTTTCGTCCCAATAAGAAGGGTAATCATGCAACCGCTGAATCTCCCTCAAAAATTCTACTCCCATTTTTATCATCCATTCCGGAAACTGATTGAAATATTCGGGTTGGTAATAATAAACATCATCGATTGGTCCGATACAACTCTTTTGCAAAGCTGGCAACAAAAATTGACCAATCGCGCACCCGGGCGAGTCGCCCAAAGCGTAATAAACACATCCCCCTTCTGGTTTTTCCGCCCGATTATTTAAGTTGTAAAATTCCGCAGTATAATCCAAAAAAGCCTTTTGGCGGGCCTTAATGTCAGAAATCGCGGCGAAAAAGTCTCCTGATTTACGTTCGATCATAATTTTTTTATTCAAATTTTTCCAATACAACGATAAATGAACCTTCCCCGTCTCTTGACACGGCATTACAATGCATAGTACCGGGAACAACAGTATAGCCACGAGATAGATAATCTTGTAAATATTTCGCGAAAAGATGCGAATATCTATCATGTAATGCAATTTGTACTCGTTTCTTCGACATAATATCAACCTTGTGGATATAGGCTAGCTTAATTTCGGGGGCTTGTCAACTTGATTATGGTGGCGCGGTCAGAAAAACGATAGGTATTGGAAGAATCATAATACCGGCCGTTTTTGTAGGTTAGATTTGTATAGGTATTGCCGTTATCAATTACGGTGTATGGTCCGGCATCGGTTTCGACTTTAATGGAATGAAACATCCCCAAAACCATCATAATAAACAAAAATCCGAAAACCGCACAAAGAAATAAAACCCCCCAATTCTCCGCAAACCACCTCGGCGCGTCTTCCGTTATTGTTTCGTAAATTTTTCTCCAAATGGATTTTTGGGGTTGAATTTCTTCTACATCGTAAATATCTGAATCATAATCAATCATAATTTTTATGTCGTGTCTTGCGTTAAATAAAAATCACCAATAAATAACCAACTTCCCGGGTTCATCACTAATTGAAATTTCAGGTGAAATAACCTTTCTAAATTCTTCGCGAGCGTATTGACGGCAGATAAAATAATCTTCTAACTCAAGAGGAATAGTAATCAAAGTATATTGGCAACGTCCCTGTTCTGCCGCCTCAATAATATTTTTCTCTAAATTATCCACAGCCTGCGCCACCTGCTCCTTCCAAGATGCCGCGAGTTTGAGAAAAGCCGCATTTCGGGCTTCAATGAGCCTCTGTCTAGTAATAACTCTAGTAATCATATTTATTCACCCATTTTCTTATAAATTTCTTCGATAAAGTAAAAAACAAACAGAAACAAAAACCAAACCCACCCAATCGGGCCAAGCAAAACCATGATAATAAAAGATTGTTTAGTGTTTTTGGGCTTATCAAGAAATTTCACTATGAGTAATCCTAAAACGACCCAAACGCTAGCTACGGCCAAACAAATATTTACTATGCTCATAATCTCAATCTTAAATATTATGGATTGTTGTTGCCCTGCGGGCGTTCACTCACGTAACCTAAATTAGCAAGCTTATGTACTTCCGTCAAACGAATTCGACTAACCAAGATGGCCACTAAATTTTGCCATGAATCAGATTTATCGCGAATTAACCCAAAATTTTGAGGGTTTTCGTTAAGTAAACTTTGAATAACGGAGAAATATATTTGACCTACCGTTTCGCGACGTTCATGAATTTTATTAACAATATCAATCAAAAACGCCGCAACGTCTTCTGCATCTATACCCTCTTCATCCAACTCCAAAAAACAACCTACAGCAGCATAAAGTTCCTTAATATCGGGCTTTTTACTCTTGCAAATCTGAATCAATCTGATTTCAAGTGACGTAAACATAATTTTGTTATTCGGTCGGCGTCGTAGTTCGTTCCAGTTCCCTTTGGAATAGCTCAATCATGCCAACAACCTGCGTCCTAGTCAAGATAATTCCCACAAGACCATCGGGGTTGTTTTCGTTTTTAAGCTCAGGAATCTTTTGACTAATTAACCAACGTTCATTTGTATCATTAGCAAAATAATTAACCCGCACGGTCATTTCGGCGTCATTGCTATGTTGTTGAATTAAAGTATCGCAGGCGCGGTCAAGTTCTGGGGTTGTGAAGGATTTATCCATAGGTTTTGATTTTAATTATTCGGCAACACCATCGTTCCAATGTCCCAGATATAAAACTCCATCGTGTCGTTCGTCAGGCTTATCATAACAAAAAATCAAATCAAAAGATTGGTCGTTGAACTCCCCGTAATTACGGGCAATCAGTTCTATATAGTCAAAATTTGTAGGCGTCTCGCCGCCAGTAGCCTCCAATGTCCCATCTAATAGGAAACATTTAATAAACTCTATAGGCTTTTTAGGTTCCGATTCTCTCTTTTCCCCAACAATAATAATCTTAGGTGTTTTCATAATTTTTGTTTTTAAAGGTTATCAGGCTTGTAGACCGCATATCCAAGCTGTTCCAAAGGAGCAACCACAGTATTTCCAATTAGGCCAGACAAGACCGCAATCAAATTTTGCCAGTCGTTGCCAGCGTCGTGATGAAATCCATAATATCCCTTGGCTTGTCCATCCCGGTCAAAGCATCGGCGCATAATCTCAAAATCTGTTTCGTTTGTCGCCCCGACCGCTCGACATTTTTGAAATACGGCATAAACCCATTCGGCCATAGACTGGTCTTTAATATATTCCACTTTAATAGCATTTCGGCGAGCATAAATCTTGTAGAAGTCTGCCATGCTGATTTCGCGGCAATCTTTACATAGATTAATAAGTTCAATCTCAAAGTCGTCAAAAGGCTGAATAACCCGGGCTTCTGTAATGGTGGTGTTGCTGGTGAACATGATTTGAGAATACGAGGTTTAGGCTTAAAGTCAAGGGGTTTTATCTTGGGCGGCGATTAACTCCACAATAGCGCCGATAATTAACAACAAACCAACAATATGCAGTACCGTATTAATTTCTTGACTAGCGATATAATCAGTAAATAAAGAGAACGCTACAGAGGCACAAGTTAGTCCGATAGACCTATAATGATATTTATTCATGATCATTAAACAACTTATACAAAAACCCAATTACCAGCAAGGCCGAGAATAGTCCAAAAACCCAACTCAACCCCGTTGAATTAAACAAGGCTGACCCAACGGCCAATACAAAAGCCGCAATGAATACGTAGAGTGTTTTGATTGATTGGATTTTCATGTTTTTTTTGGTTTTAAATATTAGGTTGTAGGTTCAGTAGTTTTTTCCATTAGACAAACAAAAGTATATGGAGCACCGGCATAATGAGGCGGCGACACTTTAAAAGTTTCAGGAATGATTAGAAATCCCTTGTGTCAATACAGTTCCACTTCCCGGTCAAACCCAAACCGATCATTAGTAATGATATATTTTTGTTCCTTCATATTGAATTTTGTTAATTATCCCGAAATTTTATTTGCTCATGGCTTTATTTAGGCGAGCTTTATTTTATTCACAAACATTAAATATCCCACAAATCTTCTGAATAAAGTTTTCCCGTAACTGACCCCGTGCCTCTGTATTGACCGTTTTGTTGGGCCAGCTTGTACGCTTCAAATCTATCAATGAAACTACCATCTTGCAACATAAAACCTTGTTCTCCTATTTGATATTTTGATGCCGGGCCGAAAGATTGTAGACCGCTAGGTTTTGTCTCGTTTAGTTCTTGTAAAATCAAATGATGTCTGGCATGATACCTAATTTTACCATTAACAATAATAGCGGCGGCTTTGATCCAACTTGGGCCGTATTTGCCATCCATACCGGCTTGAATAACTTCTCCCCAGTATATTTTGGGTTGGTCAATCATGAATGATTTTCGCGCAAGACGGGAATGTTATAATACCTCAAATAATAACCCGGATCTAATTCCGCCAAGTAGTCTTGAAGTATCTTGTTTTCTTTATTTTCTACGATTATCGCTTTGATTATATTGTTGTCCGTAATAAAATCAAACTTTTTACTATTCCCCCTTACGAACCCACCGTCTTGTACCTGACCAACCAAAACGGCATCATCCCACCCAAAAGATTGTGGCTGGCCAACCTCATAAATAGCACACACTTGCGCAATTTCGCCGGTTGTGAGTCGATACAAGCAATGACCAAAGATTGTATCGGCTTTGACGGAATAATAAGCGTTAAAAAGTTTTTCGGGCATATTTAATTACGTTTGATACTTTGATGAATAACAACCCCGGCAGTTCCCAAACACGTACCAACCATGATATAACTACCAATAGCGTCAACGCCTGTCAAGGTTAAACCGTGAAATAAGAAAAGTAGTGTGCCCAAAAGTAGTAGAATTATTAGTCCAAGGAATTTCATATTTTTAGTTATTCTGCGTCGTCCGCGTCTTCTGAAAAATATTTATCCTCAAGCCTTTCGTCTGCTCTATATTGGGCTTCGGTTTTTCCGAATCCCTGATGCATTAAACTAATAACCCAGTTTTCCCATTCCGAACGGTATTTTTCCCGTAATTTAAAATTAACTTCTTTCATATTGATTTTTTTAGTTAAAGAATACCTTCACGCTCATCGGAACTATCTTGAGGACATGGGCGTGGCGTATCAGAATTAAACTTATTCAAAATCTCTCGCAGATTACCAACTTCTCCAACATATTCAAAATTATCCTCCCCAAACAGCTCCTCCTGTTCTTCCCGGCTAATATCCTGATATTTTTTTACACGAACAGGATCATCCCAGCGATTCCCGTCGTTGAGTCCAACAAGACAAACCAAGTTTTCATCTACTGAAGAAAGTAAATAAAGTGCTGACTTGAACCTGAAAACCTGTCCGCGTTTAACCAGATTAATCTTTTTAATCAATCCTTGTTCGATCGCGGCCTCCAAATTAACTTCGTATGTTTCTTCACCGATTTTAACTTTGTGATTCATATTATTCTGCTTTTTCAAATGGTAAAGTTCTGCTTTCCGGATTAGGAAATCTTTTAATCAAAGAACCATGGACTCGTTTAGTCGCCCAAGGTTCGACTGGACGAAGATTTCCCATCAAAGGACTATAACACTTCCTACAATGACAACTTATCATATGAATGCATGGTTGTCCATTCTTTTTCACGCCCTTCCCCTCACATTCCGGACATTGTTTATGAAGGCATTCTTCTTTTGTTTTGCTTTTTTGGGGATATTCAAATGAACTGTCGAACTCAAGATTCTTCATAGATTAATTTTAACCATTTGTTAATATTGTTATCGTATTCCCCATTCGCCGGGATAAAAGCCCGAGCTTGCAACAACTCAATAATACAATCAAAGAAATCAGCCCCAAATCTTGTGCTAAAAACAATCCCGCGTTGATATTTCCTGAAAAAGTCTTGTTTATAGTTACAGAAATCCGTTCCGAAATCGCTAGAATTTTTTAGCAAATGCTGGGCGATTTTGCAATAAGCGATGATATGGTTGATTAATGGGATTTTCATTTTTGGTTTTGTTTAACGTATTCCTGTGCGAAATCCCCGCAAATTAAAAAATTATAAACTTCTTGTAAAGTCCTAAATCCTACAACCGTTCGCCATGAGCTTTTACAAGTCAAAGCGTAATCATTGTAGAAATTTCTTCTATTCAAACGTAAATTCTTGATTTCAAGCAACGGATTAATGTGTTTTTTAATGCGGATTTTCATTCAACCTAAAGAACAGCGCCGTAAAATTTCCGTTTTACATTCTTCGATTTCCACGTCAAGTTTCTTAGAGGGTTTATTTAGAAAAAATCTAGTTTTTGATTGCCGAACAAGTAACTCAAAAGACTTCAACAAATCATCAATAGTATAATCTTTGAATTTATCCATAGTTTTATTCGGCTAGTTAAATTATAATCTATCTAAAAAACTCAACCAACTTTTCTTTACTTCATCCACACTAAAATGCGTTGGTGTATGATAAACCGTCAACCCAACCGCTCGTTTCCACAAAGACCTATCCCGCATCAATCGCATTTCTTTCGTCACTACTGTACCATCCATGATGCAAGTGTCAACAAAAACACCTTGCGGCGGTTGGGTTTTAGTGATTGGGAGCCAAGTTTTGTTCATGTTTATCCGCTTTCTTGTGGTTACAAATATAACAGGCAGGCTTGATATTGTCAAAATCATTCCAAATACCGCCTTTACTAATAGGAACGACGTGATCCATGGTTGCAGATTCAACAGTTAAAGGTCTATGACAAATATAACACTCTACCGCACCATTTTGAAATGTTATTCTGCGCCACTTCTTTCTAAATCGATATAATTTTCTAGCGGTCGGTTCCGTTTTATCTTGCTGGCAATACTGTTTAGAAAGATAGATTAAATTTAATGGTGAGCGAGAAGAAACGGGGTCAACATTCAAAGGTGTACGATTAATTAACCAATACATAGAATGGCGTTCCGCGCAAATTAAAAAAACTATTCTCCTCCAAACCAGAAAAACCCAACACAAAAACAAGCGATAACCACGACTAAAATCCCAAACATTACCCAACCAAAACCAATCTCAAGTTCTTTGTCTTTATAAATTTTAGTTGGCATGGCCGGATGGGGTGATGAATAACGTTTGTATTTTTTGCGGCGGAAAATTAAGGGGTTAAATAAAATCATTGAATTAGGGCTTATCAAAATATAAAGAATCTTCATTAACATAACTTCCGCTCTCATTCTCAAAAATCACGTAATCTTGAGGATTTTGTGTTTGTAAAAACTTAATAATATCTTCAACAGTAAGTGCCCCGACAGCAGTACGAGTCATTTTAATATATTCGGCCTTTTCTGCGGCGATTTCAGCTTTGCGATGCTTGGCCAATTGATCAAAATTGGTTAGAACTTTCAATTTTTGGTCAAACTCCCAAACTTTATAGGTCTTGCTTTGATAATCGATACCTGTTAGCTCCAGCAAAGTCCGCAAGGAAGTTTGAGTGCCAAACACCCGCACCTTTGATTTAGCGTTTACTTCCGCGCTGACCACGTGGCAGAACGAGAGATTGTAAACAGAATCCAAATCTTGGCCGGGAAACTGAAAAATGTCCCCGGGCGATAGTTCGTTGGCCCGCTTGACAATAAAAGTAGGTTCCATATTTTTTTATGTTTTTATTGACTGTTGAATTCGTTATTGACATTATTTTGATTACCATCATTCCGGTCGCGGCCAAACCCCCGCTTATTATCCCAAATAACTCCCGCAATCAAACCCCCAATAGTCAAAACCGCCACAATAGTAAGAATAATTTCTGTGATACTCATGTTTTTGATTTTTTTGTATTACTGATTCCCGTACCCCATCACAATAAACCATTAGCCCCGGTCTGTCAAGCCATCACTTGATCTTTTTATTAACCGTAATCTGCATGGGAAAAGTTAAATAATGTTTCTGCGCTCGACCTTCATTATCGTAATTTGTCAAAATCAATTTTTCACCGTTCTTAGAGATTTTGGCATTATGAAGCATTTCTTCTGTAATTGTAAATACCCATTCTAAATCGTGACCCAAGCACAAAACGATTTCATTAGGGTTATGAGTAACTTCGCATTTCGCGTCGTTGATATACCATTTCGGCAAAAATCCAAACGGCCAGTGACCCGGATGCTCAAACAAATAACCCACCATATATTGGTTGGCGCTATTTGGTTCATAATAAATAGCGGGCGCTTCCTGAATAAATTTAACCAATCTTTGGATTTTACGGGTATTCATGATATATTTACTCGCACAAACTTTAAAACAAAAACTTAGGTGTGTTCTTTAAACCCAAACTTTCCGACATAACCCGGGCGGGACTTGCCTACCCGGTCAACAGAGTGTGCCTTGTTGCCGCCAATTGTGCAAGTCTTTTGTCGCCAAACTTTTTCGCCGCCCTCTTTGATTTCGTGCCAGCCTTTGACGTTTTGCCGGGCTTTTTGATATTTAAAGCATTTATCATAACTATCAGTCATGATGGGATGCATTTTGTTTTTGGACTTACCGAAATACAGAGTGTAGAGTTTCATTTTAGTTAGACTAAGTTAGCGCATTATATCTTGTACTATAATCTTTATGGTCCGTTGCCGCCTCTAAAAACCTAACCTCATTTTGGAGTTCCGCAATCATTTTTTTATGGGAATCTATTAGCTGTTCTCGCGTCGCGGCGAAATCCCGGAAATAAGTATTATCTGAAGTATGTTGCATTCCGGACCAGTCTTCCCAAGATTCTTTAATAGTGACGGTTTTATTATCAAAACAAATACAGGCAATATCTTCCGTATCAATTGATTGCTCATGGATAGAACCGTATCCATAAGGTAGAATAGCATAATAAATAATTTTCATTCTTTATCCTTTAAATGTTCCGCTGCTTGAGTTAGTTACGTTTAATATACTCTTGCACGAAATCTTTGTCAATTAAGAAACGATAGACGGCGAACAAATCTGCAAAACCCGCAATCGCCCTGAATGATTCTTGACATATTAATTCATAATCATTATAGGGAAAATCTCTTCGATTTAAACGAAGTTTTTTTACCTTTAAAAACGGATCAATATGTTTTTTAATCTGTATTCGCACTTTATTCCTCTATAAAATCAAACTTC
>JACCDR010769877.1_pt1 | contig 20416 bp, 15 predicted proteins | sample 7446431 | NCBI WGS metagenome assembly JACCDR01 (sample SAMN15323443, study PRJNA562643) | freshwater metagenome | isolation source: river surface water | place: USA:Blue River Watershed | collected 2017-08-17 | reverse complement strand
ACAGGCTCCTTACCAACTCTTGTAATAACGCTATTTCATTAGGGATCTCCATCTGTTTGTGGCGGGGGATAAGATGCTTCTTATACGTTTTTAGATCTGTTGGGGTTGTATGCCTAAGCTTTTACCATTTTACATACACAACCTATGAAGAATTTCATTTCAAAAAAGATTTAAAAGCAAGCTCACAGACAATTTCGGTGGACGAATGTGCGGGCTTTGTGATTGAGGGAAAACGGTTTGAACGAATTGGGCCTATGGAACTCAAAATAGGACTTTGGAACACCGATGCCCAGCAAGGTTTTGCACAGGTAATAGAAGAAGGAGCTATTAATTTGTACAAAGTGTATTCGAAGGTGAGTAATATGGTAGGTTCAGGTCAGTATGCTACTTATGTGTCTACGCCCATCAAAAACTATATGCTACAGAAAAATGGGGGCTATATATTGGCTCATCCTACTAATCACACGAAGTTTACAGAAGCTGTAGCACCCCTGATAAGTGAACGAATAGATGTTCTGGCAAAGGTACAAAATAGAATCTATACAGTAGATACGGTTGAACAGATGGTGAGAGACTATAATGCCACGCAGAATAGGCAGGAAATAAAGCAAGTGGATGAAATGAAGAAAAACACAAACGTAAACGATGGCTTTTGATAGATAAAGCTATTCCGGAAAAGCTGGCATATCGTCTATCCGCTGAAAGCCCAGACCTGTAAAATTTGACTGGTAGCATTGCCATTCCAGACCATTGACCAGCACCACATACGATGCCCGGATAATGTGATTGTAGCGGGTTGCCTGATGTAGTACCGTTTCGTCTAGCGGAACCAGGGTGTCTTTGCATTCGATCAGCATAAATGGTTGTCCGGAACGGTCGAAAATCAGCAGGTCGGCACGTTTGGGTAACTGGTTGTAATACAGACTGCTTTCAGCTTTGATCAACGACTTGGGATAGGCATAGTGTGTCAGCAGAAAATGCACAAAATGCTGCCGCACCCACTCTTCTGGTGTGAGGTAAATGTATTTTTTACGTAAAATATCAAAAATATACAACTTCTTGTTTTTCTCAATGACATCGTACGTATACGAAGGTAGATTCAGTTGCAGCATGGTAGAACAGATGTATAAACAAAAACTTGAAACAACGCAAATGGTTCCTTAACAATTCAACGGGTTATACCTACACAGGTTCATCGTTCACAGGGCTTCACCCTGTGAACGATGAATTACGCCCCTTCAGGGCTTTTATATAGAATGGTTTGTGTAAGTCCTAAATTTTCCCTGCTATTTTTTCCCTACCAACATTCGTTTCCTTTCCTCTAATTTCGTCCATTCCAGGCTTTTTTCCCAGAGGGTACGGGCATTTACTTCGCTACGGGCTTCGGCAGATGGTGTTTTGGGTTTCTTTTTGTCAAAATAGGTGCCCGTCACGGCTGCAACTTCTGGCGAAGAGGCCAGGTAAATACTGGTTTGAGCTCCTTGTTCTGGTGTGAGGAAAAACGGACGGGCCAGTGCAAATAGATTGGTAAACCAACTACCTGCAACTCCTTGCCCAAAACCTGTCTTGACCACACCCGGATGCAGGCTGTTAGAGGTGATCCCCAGCGGCTTTACATGCTTGGCTAGTTCATTGGCAAACAGGATATTGGCTAATTTGGAATTGGCATAGGCCCGCAAGCTTTCAAACTTTTTTGGGCGAAGTACATCGTTTATATCCCATTTCGCCCATTTGTGGGCATCTGACGATACCGTTATGATGCGTGGCTCAGTGCCTTTGGCCAGTAGATCCAGTAGCAGGTTGGTCAGCAGAAAGGTGCCTACGTGATTGATGCCAAACGTACGTTCGATGCCTTCGGGCGTATAACCCAGTGTGTCCAGAATAAGTCCAGCATTGTTGATGAGTATATCCAGATGGTCATACTGCTGGTAAACCTGATGAGTCAACGTTACAATAGACTCCTGACTGGCCAAATCGGCTATGAGCAAGTCTACTTTGCCCTTGGTCTGGGCTATAATCTCTTGCTGAGCTGCTTTGCCAGTGGTAGGGTTACGACAAACCATAATGATGTGCATGCCTTGACGGGCTAATTCACAGGCGGTAACTTTACCGATGCCAGAGTTAGCTCCAGTGATCAGACAGATTTTTTGTGCCATAAAAAAGGAAGAAAGAGAATGTCTGGTTGAAAAAAGTACCCAAAGGAAAGTAAAAAATACGGTTATGTGTCAACCTGTATGATAGATATATGATTGAATGATCCATAGTTTAGACGTGAAACGAAGGTTTTTGTCTTCCCACAGGAAAGAAGTATGCAAACAAAAAAGCCTTTGGCTGCTCAGATAGTTTCAAACATAGCCAAAAATGGATTTTTTCTTTAGAATCTGTCTACATTTATTTTATGGAAGCAAAAAGATTCTTTTGTAGTCCATGAAATTAATTTTAGATAGATTTTTAAAGAACATTGATCGGAAATTTTATTTTTTATCGGTAGAAAAACTACAAGAAAAATGCTTTTACGTAGAACTTTTTTGATACTTTTGTCCCTTCTCTGAATACATTGAAAAAGCATTTGACCTTCTTGTATATATGTTTCGGTGGACACCGTATGTTTTTGTTCGATTTACGTTGTTTCTCAGTGCTGGGATTGTATTACATGCTTGCTTTCCAGCGGCTTCTATGTCTGTAATAACTGCTGCCTTTGTTTTTTGTTTGATCTTGTACGGAATTTTGTGGTTTATCAGACACAGAGACCTAGCTTTGGTGCCGATTCTGACGGGCATTGTGGCGGGTATGCTGACGGCTGCGTTTGGTTGGCTCGTTACCTGGCATGCTACCGATGCACATCAGCCAGATCATGTGGTGCATCGGTATGCAGACATGGACTATTATATTGGAACGGTGGTTTCGGAGGTGCAGACACGGGCAAAAAACTACCGACTGGTGGTGTCTGTGCAGCAGATTCGCAGGGGGCTGAAGTGGGAGAGGGCACAAGGGAAAGTATTGCTCTATACCAGCCGTCAATCTGCCAAACCAGCCTATGGCGATAGGTTGCTAGTACGAGGCCGCCCCCAGAAACTACAACCACCCGCCAATCCCGGAGAATTTGACTATCAGCATTTTCTGTCTCTGCAACAGATTCACCTACAGCAGTTTGTTCGGGTCAATAGCTTTCAGATCTATGCCCATGCACCCACCAATCATCTGTATAGATGGTCGTTGCGGTTGCGTAGCTGGGCAGATGGGGTATTGCATCAGTACATGCCTCAGCCGCAGGAATATGCCATTGTATCAGGACTGGTGCTTGGCATTCGAGATGGGATGGATAATGAACTCAAAAATGCGTATACAGCAGCCGGAGCCATGCATATTCTGGCTGTTTCTGGGGCTCATGTAATTGTGATTTTTCAGCTGATTGTCGGCTTGTTGGGTTGGACACGTAGATTTCCCTATGGCAACTGGGTATTTGCGTGTCTGGCCTTAGTATTACTGTGGTTTTATGCCTGTGTGACTGGGCTTTCAGCATCAGTGTTGCGGGCTGTTTGTATGTTTTCTTTGATCATATTGGGCAAGGCCGCCAACCGAAAAGGAAATCTGTTTAATACACTCGGAATCTCGGCTTTTGGTCTTTTGTGCTACGATCCGTATCTGCTGCAAGATGTAGGATTTCAGTTGTCGTACCTAGCTGTAGCAGGCATTGTGTACCTGCATCCGAGGATATACCACTGGTGGAATCTTAACAACCGATGGCTGGACAAGCTCTGGGAATCAGTGTCTATTAGTCTGGCGGCACAACTGGCGGTATTTCCGCTGATATTGTTTTATTTTCATCAATTTCCAATGTATTTTTTACTGGCTAATCTGTGTATGATTCCGCTGTCTGTGGGTATTCTGTATGGAGGCTTGGCTTTACTGACATTTTCCTGGATTCCGTATGTAGCTCAGGGACTGGCGTTTGTGATACACTGGGGCACCTGGTTACTCAATCAGATGGCTTTTGTGACAGAACGTACGCCAGGGGCAGTGGTACAAGGTATTCATGTGGGACGATGGGAGCTGGGTGTCTTATATCTATGTTTACTGGTGGCATTGTATTTTTTTTATCGTCCATCCTTACATAGATGGGCGTGGATTGCTGCGGGTCTGTTGGGGGTGGTGGGTAGTCAGAATTACAGCAAATATGCTTACCACGACCAGCAGCTACTGGCCGTCTATGCCATTCCGGGACATTCGACACTGGATGTAATGGAAGGAAAATACCATGTGTTTCTGGCCGACTCGGCGTTGCTGCATAATCCAAACCGGATTTTGTTTCATTTGCGCACACATTGGGGCGAACGACAGGCGTTGAATGCCCATAAAAGCCATTTTTCACAAGCTACTACCTCCCAACTGGCCATTTGCTACAAGCCAGCCTATTCGCTGTTGACTTGGCATGGCAAACAGTTTTGTCTGCTACACCAGTCCACGGAACTTCCCCAAGCTTTGTATCCACAGCTGGATTATCTGATTGTACAGAATAATAGCCTGAAGACGAATGCTCTACCAGATACATGGAAAGGAAAAGTGATTATAGATGGATCGAACCGTTACTATTTTTCTAAACGCCTCAGCCAAGCCTTGCAGCAGAAACAGATTTCCTGCCACAACGTACAGCAACAGGGAGCTTTTTTGCTATCTTTTTGATGAAAAAAGTACATAGGTGAGCAGATATTCAGATTTGAAAATGCTTGTATTTCTTTGTGAATGGGTTGTTTTTCACTTTCTTTAAAAACTCATTAAACCTTTTTTTTCTATCACCTTCTAATGTGTAAAATTAACTCAATAAGAAAACATGAAAAAACTGATTTTAACCTTTGTTCTCTTGCTGACAGCAGCAGGATTGACTTTTGCTCAAGGACCACAAGCTCAAGGCCGTACACCTGAAGAAAGAGCTAGTATGCAGGTCAAACACATGAATAAACAACTGGCACTGAGTGCAGAACAGCAACCCAAAGTAAAAGAGGTTATGCTGGCCAGGGCCAATAAAATGGACGCATGCAAAGCCTTGACAGACAAAGCGGCCAAGCGTACCAAAATGAAAGAGGCGAAAGATGAAGCAGATGCAGCTTTGAAAACCATACTCTCTGCGGAGCAGTTTGACAAATATGTAAAACTGGAAGCTGAGCAGATGGGTAAGGGTAAGGGGAAAGGCAAGAAAAAAGGCAATGCTGAGTCCAGCGAAGAAATGTAAAAATTACTTATTCTAATTATCCCACTAAAAAACGACTCACCATCTGGAGAGTCGTTTTTTTTATTTCAGGTTGAAAGATTGTAATCTACCCTTTATAGATTTTTCAGAATATAATTAGTCATTAGGTGGTAGAGGTGAATCTGGGATTTACCTCGTACGGCATGGGGCTGATTGGGATAAATGAACGTGTCAAACTGTTTGCCTTTGGTGATCAAGGCTTCCTGGAAGGCAATAGAGTTCTGAAAATGCACATTGTCGTCGCCGGTGCCGTGGATGAGCAGCATTTTTCCTTTGAGCTTGTCGGCATAGGTGATTGGATTGAAGGCGTATCCTGTTGGGTTGTCCTGCGGACGTTTCATGTATCGTTCGGTATAGATGGTATCGTAGTACGAGAAGTTTGTCACTGGTGCACCAACCAGACCCACTTTAAAATAATCCGCCCCAACGGTCATACACAGGGCCGTCATAAAACCTCCATAGCTCCAGCCGTGTATGCCAATCCGGGTTTTGTCTACATAGGGAAGAGACCCCACATATTTAGCGGCATCTATCTGATCCTGAACCTCATATTTTCCTAGATTGGCATAGGTACTCTGGCGAAAAGCCGTTCCTCTGCCGCCTGTGCCCCGATTGTCTACACACACCACCAAGTATCCGTTTTGTGCCAATAGCTGGTGCCATAGATAACTGGTATGTCCCCAGCTATCCGACACCTGCTGATTGCCAGGGCCTCCGTAGACAAACATAAATACTGGGTATTTTTTAGTGGCATCAAAGTGGGCAGGCTTGATCATAAATCCGTTCAGCGTAGTTTGGTCAGGGGTGGTGAACTGGAAAAATTCCTTTTTGGCCAGATGATAAGCTGGCAGTCGTTTTTTAAGGTCTGTGTTTTCTTCCAACATCTTGACTAGCTTACCTGACGGGGCCAGATACAAACCTGTGGAGGGTGGCGTATTGGCATCCGAAAACACGTCTAGGTAATAGGAATGGCTGGGACTGAAGTCAATGGTATGCCAGCCTTTGGTGGTGGTTAGGCGGATCTTTTGGGTACCATCCATACGGATGCTATAGAGGTGTCGTTCTAGGGGAGAGACTTCGGTAGAGGTAAAATATACCAGTTTTTTGGCGGAGTCCACACCCAGAAAATCAACTACTTCCCAGTTGCCAGTAGTCAGCTGTTGTATTTCTTTTCCGTCCATATTGTACAGATACAGGTGCTTAAAACCACTTCGTTCACTGGCGTGGATAAAGTGTTTGCCATCAGGCAGATATGTCAGGTCATCGGTTAGTTCTAGGTCTACGTAGTTAGGGCTGGTTTCGGTCAGAATAACAGTTGTTTGCCCAGTAGTAGCGTTGGCATGGAGGATTTCCAGCTTGTTTTGCAGGCGGTTCATGCGACGCACCGAGAGTATGTTCGGATGTTGAGTCCAGCAGATGCGGGGAATATAGATATCGGTTTCGGTACCAATGTCTACTGGGCTAACTTTGTTGGTGGCTAGCTCGTAGATGGAAAGAGTGATCGTAGCATTTTTCTCTCCAGCTTTGGGGTATTTGAAGCGGTATTCTTTGGGATAAAGCCCGCCCCAGATTTGCATATTATATGCTGGTACAGCAGATTCATCAAAAGTATAATAGGCCAGGCGAGTTCCGTCGGCATTCCAGTCGAAGGCACGAGTAAAGGCAAATTCTTCTTCGTACACCCAGTCGGTGCTGCCGTTGATGAGGCTATTTACTTTGCCTGTTTGGGTAATGGCTTTTTCGGATCGGGTGGCCAGATCGGTTACAAACAGGTTATTGGCACGGGTAAAAGCTACCTTGCTGCCATCAGGTGAGAAGAGGGCATTGGATTGTTTGTCACCTTCTGATAGTTTGGTCAACTGCTTGGTTTTCAGGTCGTAGACATAGTAGGTGGCTATAAACGAATGCCGATAGATGTGTTCCGTTTCAGAGGCGATGAGAAGCTTGGTTTCGTCGGGACTGAGTTCGTAACTATCTATGGCATTAGGAGCTTCGAAGAGGATTTCTAGGGCTTTTCCAGTTTTGATATCGTATTTGACCACCCCCAGTTTACCAGAGGTTGTGCGGGTCAGAGAGGTATAAAACTGCCCGTTTTTCATCCAATTGACGTTATATACGCCTTGTGGCTGAAATGTACCACGAACAAAGATGTCTTCTAGGGTAAATGAGGACTGCTGTGCTACCAAGGTATGCGACAGAAATATACAAAAGACTGCATAACGCAGATACATGTCTAGGTTTTTTTTCATGATAAATGGTTAAGGTATTGGTAAAATAGTTTTTGTGAATTATTACCTTTGCCTTTGTTCGGCAGGTAAATATACAAAAACTAAAAAATGAGCAAATGAGCAAATGAGCAAATGAGCAAATGAGCAAATGAGGCAACTCCGTTGCTCTTTACAGACCTGTGGAGAAGATTCACGAAAGTACACAAGGATCATTTACTCATTTGTTCATTTGTTTAACGTAGATTATCTCATCTTTTAATCTTGGTATTTAATATGTCAACCTGGAACATTGATCCATCCCATTCAGACATTCAGTTTAAAGTTCGTCATTTGGTTATTTCTAACCTGACAGGTTCGTTTCAGACATTTGAGGGGAAAATTGAGGCAGAGAAAGAAGATTTTTCGGATGCCAAGGTTTCGTTTTCTGCTGATGTAGATAGTATTTTTACAGGCAACGAACAGCGGGACGTACATTTGAAATCCGCTGATTTTTTTGATGCAGCTCATTTTCCAAAACTCTTTTTTGTATCTTCTTCTTTCCAGAAGACAGGCGAGGATGTGTATGAAATGGCTGGCAGTTTAACGATTCGTGGCAAAGCATTGCCCATCAAACTATCTGTCACATACGGTGGCACAGCCAAGGATTTTTATGGCAACACCAAAGCGGGTTTCGAGTTAAGTGGCAAAATCAGTCGTAAGGCGTATGGTCTTACTTGGGATGTGGTGACAGAAGCGGGTGGCGCAGTGGTTGCCAATGAAATTCACTTGGTGGTAAGTGTACAGGTAGTGAAGCAGTAAGGATTGTGAAAGGCTACAGGTTCATTAGGCCTACTAACCTGTAGCCTTTCAACTTTACAAACTGCAACGATTGTTACAGCTTGTATCTGAAAACTGGGTGTAAACTTTCTTGGTCTTCGATACGTACATTCAGGTCACGGATTTTGCCTGTTTGCATGTCAAATACCCAGCCGTGAATTTGTAATTCTCGTCGTTCCCAGGCTTTCTGAACGATAGATGTTTCGGCCAGGTTATAGACTTGTTCAATGACATTGAATTCGACCAGCCGATTGGCTCGTTCTACTTCATCTTTCAGGCTATCAAGCAGGACTGCATGTTTGATATACACTTCTTTGATGTTGCGTAACCACTTGTTTACCAGCCCGTAGTCTTCCTGTTTCATGGCAGCCAGTACACCACCGCAGCCATAGTGGCCACAGACGATGATGTGTTGTACATGCAGTACCTCTACGGCATATTGTACTACACTCATCACATTCAGGTCGGTGTGTACAACCAGGTTGGCAATGTTTCGATGAACAAAGATTTCGCCAGGTTCGGACTGTGTAATTTCTTCTGCCCCTACGCGGCTGTCTGCACAGCCAATCCAGAGCACATGCGGGCTTTGTCCTTTGGCAAGTTTTTCAAAATACTCTGGCGACTGTGCCAGGCGTTGGGCTACCCAAGCTTCGTTGCTGGCAAGCATTTGTTGGTAGCGGTTGGTATCTACAGACATAGTATGGGTTAAAAGGTTTTTGGGTTGAAGAGTATGAGAATGATAAAATGGCTAAAGGGTTGATTGTTTGGCTATTGTAATAGATTTTGGGCAAGATAGAAAAGATGCGGAAAAAATACACGGATTGGTGTATGATTGTATAGGTGCTAATCTTTACAAGATTCCAGTTTTATAGGCGTTAAAAGCTTTTGTGACAATTGTTTTTTGTTTGTCTCCACTTAACTGATTGATAAAGAATAAATTAAATTTATAAAACAGAAAGTAACCTAAGCGAGAATAGGGTTGATTGGCTTGTTGTTGTGCTTCCAGTTTCTGAAAGAAACGTTTTATACGTGCACAAAAAGTAGTCTTACTTTGATAGAGAAGAAGATCTGCTAGTATTTCTTCTAATTCGTTCAGAAAATCATCTACTATTTTTTTTCGGGCAATAATTAATGCACAGCGGTCTAATGCACAGATCTCGATCGTTTTTTGAGCTTCTGTTGTCATACCTTTGATAGAACCATCAGGTAAAAATACAAAATGATTTTCGACCTGATCTGTTTCTGGATTAAGAATGAGAGGTTTTTCTGCCTGATGCAGACTCGAATCGGACAGAAAAGATGCAGTATTTATCAGACCCTTGGCAAGCAGGGGTGGAGATAACACACGAGTACCTGTGCTGTCAAGTGGAAAATGATTGGATTTTTTTAGGTTACATGTTTCACATGTAAGCAATAAGTTACTCCACTCATAACCTAGCCAGTAATAGCCGCTATGGGTAGGGTCGTCTTTAACCTTATCTTTGGGGCGGTAATGATCTACCCGAAATACAGATCCGGCGGAGGCGTTTGTCTCGCAATAGGCACATTTATGGTGATAAATTGTCTGAAGGTCTTCCAGACAGCCATCCCGGTAATAATAGCTTGAAAAGTTATGGCTATTTTTTTCTGCAAGGGCTTTCGTCTGCTGCTGCAGACATCCATCACTAATCAGTCTAGCTGGAGGTTGGGTAAAATCTTTTGATACACGAATCATATCAAGAGGCTTTGTCAAAGAGATGATCTGGAAATGTATTTTCACTTTTCTCAAACGCATCCAGTCTTTTTTGTATAGCATCTCGGTTATCCATTTCTTCCTTTGAGTCTTCAGTTCGTATTTCTTCTATGTGTTGATTTGTGACAGGTATAATGCTGTCCATGTCAAATAGAGACGAGGTTAGCAGAATATTAGGAAGCAGATTTTTAATGTCTATATCTAGTTTTTCTATACAGATGCCCTTTTCTTTAGTACGGGTAACTTTGCAAAAAATAGAATGTTCAGGTGCTCCCAGCAAAGGTATGGGGCTATGGGTAGTAGCAATAAACTGAATTTTGGGAAATACCTGAGAGAGAAGGGACGGGAGTTGTTTTTGCCATTTTGGATGCAGGTGTAAATCTAGTTCGTCAATAATGGCTATTCCTGCCAACTCAGAGGGATTGGTAATTTTAGGTTGTGTCTTAAAAAGACGAATCATCATATCACCTACCATAGCCAGAACACTTTTGTAGCCAGAAGCCAATTTGTTGAAAGGAATAGGTGTGTAGGCGGCACCGCTGTTTTCTTCTGAGGCTTTTTCTATATATAAAATCTGCCTTTTGTCTTTATCTACTTGAATATCATTTAGCTGAGGAAGAAGTTGAAGGAAAATCTCTTTTACTTTCTTAAACTTGGCTTCATCTTCGTAACTCCATAAAAGCATTTCCAGCTCAATATTCAGTAATACACCATCAGGATTAAACAAACCATATGCTGTAGTGCTTTTTCGACTGATCTCGTTTTCAGTTTGAGAGGATTGGATTTGTAGACGGGAGGGACCATAGCAAACCAGATACTTAAATGGGTGTCGGGAAAGTGAGGAGTCATCAATCTGTTGTATCTTGATCTTGCGACCTACGCCATACATGCGTGTTTTTCCTTTATCTCTGTAGGTGACTGTAATAGAAGCCTTTTTTGCATTTTCCAGAAGTATAGTATCCTCATCTTTTTCACCTAACAGGCCAATGGCTAAGGCTTGTAATACAACTGATTTTCCATAACCATTTTCGCCTGTAATGAAAATCCATTGCATATCAGGTGAAAGGTGTGTGATAGCTGTTTCCTGTATGTCTAAATAGTTACCTATATTAAATTCGATTAATGTATAGGGAAGAGTAGGTTGTGGTTGCTTTTCCATCACTTCTGGCTTTTTATTCCAAAATAACAAAATATCTTGTAGAGATATACAATAGAATTTGTATTTTTTATCTCACGATTTACAAATTCTATTGTATATCTCTACTCTCGACAAATGTGAAAAATGCAGACTACTGCATCAGCAGCTGCTTCGTGCCTGATTGCCCGGAGGTTAGATTCTGCCATTTCAGAATATATAGCCCACGGGGCAGGTCGCCTACGTTCCAGTTGCGTATACTCCGACTGCTACGTATTATCCGACCCAGTGGATCAATGAGTTGGGTGTGTAGTACGTCTGTTGAGTTGCCTGTCCAGGAAAGAATCAGGTAGTCTTTGGTTGGGTTTGGATAGGCTTGCAGGGTGGCTGAAGTTGCAGCTGCCAGTGGCATTTCTTTTTCCAGACTCAGACGAGCACCAGACAATGGAGCCAGCGTGATGACCGTGGGTGTAGCATAGGCATTCACCTGAAATACACCTGCCGAAACGGTTGGTACTGCGGTTGTTTCGCCAGTGGCAGTATTGCCAGACAGGTATTTGGCCGCTGTTGCTGTATAGCCCGGATAGCTCAGATTCACTTGTACAGCACCTGTGGTACTTCCATCTACCGGACGCCAGACAACCATGTGGGTAGGGGTGCCGGCATTGTCACCAAATACATAGGCCCAGGCCTGATCGTTTTCCTGTAGCACAGAGAGGAATTTCTTGGCTCCTACTGTTGCCCGCAATGCCTGCAAGGCTACATACGACTTTTTCAAAGCTCCCTGGCTGTTTGTGATAGAACCTGTAATGCCACACCGCTCAAACAACGAAGAGGTGGTATTGTTGTTGTTGGTATGGAAATAGACCGTAGTACGGTCAATGCCCAGGCGGGAAAACCAGAAGATGCTCCTGAGAATATACATGGCTTGGTTGGCTTCGGTGACACATTCGCTATGGGTACAACTTTCGCCAGCTCCATCACTGTCCCAGCCAAATTCGGACAAATAAAACTTCTTGCCAGGCATATTGACATCCCGGAAACGAATGTCGTTGAGTACCCAACGCAGGCCAGATTCTGGGTGTTCTGGATATGACATGCGGCGGATGCCATTGGACTCATAGGTAAAGGCATAGGCGTGGGAGTTGAATCCATCCAGATAGGTAGCTGTTTGTTGGGAAATGCGTATACCTGCGTAATTTTTGAACATTCCTACTTCAGACAATGGATCACCTGCCTGTAATGCTCCCGAAAATACCCGCATGGCTGGGTCTGCATCTTTGGCTCCTTTGGCCATTCCTTGTAAAACTGTGCTATAGAATGAAGCCGAATAATCCCAAGGTTCGTTGCCAACTTCCATATCCCGTACCAAGCCATTGCCATAGGTAGGACCAAAGTAACGAGCAAAGGCGTAGCCATAGTTATAGGCCGACTGGTATGGCGTATTCCATGCTGATTCAGAAGTGGCTGGGTCGTCGTTGAGGAAGGCGATGCTGGCTTGTACAGGCAATCCCGCAGATTGCCAGGCGTTATACTCTTGGTTCCAGTTGAGCCACCATTGGGCTTGTGTGCCACTTCCATTGCCCATGGCTATGTAATTGGGAGTAATGTCGGGATCTGTTACATCCCAGATCATGCTGTGGTAGTTTCTTGCGTGCGAGGCTACCTGTGCAAATTTGGCAGGGCCTTTGGTGGCTGGCAGCCAGTTAGAATACGAATTCCATCCCCATCCCCAAATGCCATTGACACCTACCATGTCATTGAGGGTATTGGGGTTAGGACTGGCCGATGCCATGGCTGCAAATGGTCCATTGGCATCGTAGGCAGATATTTCCCAGACAAAACACTTTGCCCAGTCCTTTTCTAGTAGCTGATGTTCCATTTTTATATACTGGACATTGAGTGGGGTAGTGGGGCGGGTTGTTGTGAGAGACAGAGACGTAGGATCTAGTGTAGTAATTTGTGTCCAGGTAGTATTATCGGTGCTGACATACATCCGGGTATTGCTCACTACGTTTGTACCTGCCCAGTGTTTGGTATGAATCCAGCCAACAGAACGGGGTTGTTGCAGGTTTACCGTAACCCATTCGCGAGGTGGTTTGGAAGTGGCTGCTACTTCATAGAGCAAAAAGGGATGTATGGATTCCAGACGGATAGATTGGATGTCTGAACGGAAGGGCGTGTATTTAATGAGTTGGTAGTCCTGTGAACAGCGCACAGAATCTACAAAAATATGCTCACCTGTCTGCGTAACTAAAAACACTGCTACTGAATGGGCTAGACTAAGTTTGACAGATAAAATCCGAACCGAATCTGTGGTTGGAAGATCAATCTGTGCCCAAGCGTTATCTGTGCTGTTAGGCATATCAATATGTGCATAGGTGTTGATATTGGCATCAGTAACAGAAGAGAGAAAGGTGGAACTTGGTGAGGCTGTCACAGACCTGTTTTTTAGGACATTTTGGTCAGAACGGTTAATGTAGTTAGATGGAAATGGGGCTGCACTCTGCCAAGCTGTAGCCAGATTTCCGTCTAAGGTATTGGTAATGCCTGTACCTGTAGAAGAAGAACTACTTGCGCCACTGTATGGTTTTATTACACCTGCCGATGCATCCCATTGGGCGTGTACAGAAATATTGAAAGTAACTAGGAGACCGAATGTGAAGAGTATACTTTTCATAGTAATTGTATGTTTATTTGTTTATTTGTTTATTTGTTTATTTATTTTTGTTACATTTTTATATGTGTATTTTTACTACATTTTTATGTGTGAATGTTTTTATTCTATATGTACTACAAATAGTGTGCATCAGAATCCCCAGACGTATAGTCAAATGAAAACAACTACTTGGTGTATAGTGTTTTTTTAACGACTGATAGTTATTCTGTTAATCGATTTAACAAGCCAAGTAGAAATAAATACCTAGGTATATTTTCTATAGAATAGAATTTATTAAATACTTTTTGTACAGAAAACAAAGGTAATATATGTGCGAATGAATGACATAATAAAAACTCTTTTGTGTGTGAGAAAAAGAGCTGCATTGAGTGTAGCTATCATGCACAAGATTTAGAAGTTGTTGCGTGATAAAAACGCCTCAATGAGTTCCTATTACCAGTTCTGTAAAAACTGTGATAGTATCGTGTGGCAAGTATCTGAGCAATGGTAAGATTACGCTAGGGTCTGAAATGTAGAGTAGATGGTGAGTGCATAGTATATAGAATAAGTGAAACATAATTATGTAGTTAGGACTTTCGATTGAGTCTAACTATAAGCCTGTTGTAAATGCTCTTTTGCTAGCTGAATAGCAAAATAATGTACTCATGCGAACGTTTAGGTAGCAACTATATTGTTTTGGTATTGCAAAGTTATCAAATATTTCACGGATAAATAGTGGGTTGTAATATGTATATGGAATATTTGTGTGAGAAATTTGATATATATAAGTGTAAATACATAATATTTTTTTATGGATGAAATATTAACAGACTGGTAGTCATATTTTGATATATAAGTGGCTGAACTTTGTTGAGTACATTTTTTGTTGGGATAAAATACAAAAAAACACATTTTTTTAGTTAAGTAAATGTGTTTTTTTGTAGTAAATATATTGTTTTAGGATTTGCTGCCAGATAAAATTGTAGTGGAGGCTGTTTATTAAGGCAATTTTTATAGAAAAAACTATCAATATAAATATAGTTGCTTAGTATAAGAAATGTAGAACTATTTTTTATACTGAAAATACTGAATGCCAGTTGATGATAATTATACCGTGTGTATGAGCCTAACAGGTCAGCAGAGAAGTGGGTACAAAAAAGCCTGTTCCTCTATCTACTTGCCAAAGCATGTAATAAAGAGGAACAGGGGGCTTTTATACAGGAAATCTGTTCTAAAAACGAATGGCTACTTTAAGCCCAGCCCCCAAAAGTACATTTCGACGACGGAGGTTTTCTGTCTCATTATCTACTTTTACCAGATCAGTTTATACTGCAATCCGTCTATCTGGGCAATGGCTGCAATGAGTTCATTGCTGGGATTGATGCGGTAGAGGCGTGACTTGGCTTCAATCTGCATTTTTTCTGCCGGATCATTGAGTATGACCCGTAGCTCACAGTCGCCGGGATAGGTTTGGGCTAGGCTGGCCAACTTGCTGACAATGGTGGAACTAATGGCTGTAATGTCCATATCTAGGCGAAGTCCTTTGCAGAGTTTGTTTCGCATTTCACTCAAGAACTGCATCTGTGTAGGTTTAAACTCGAACTGATCCTGTGAGCCGTAGTACTTGGGCTGCATTTTTCCACGGATGGTAATGAAGCTGCCTTCTTTGACGTAATTGCCAAACTTGACAAAATCATCTCCAAACAAAGCTATTTCACGGGCTCCGCTATAGTCTTCCAGGCTGAAAATGGTAAAAGGATTGCCGTTTTTAGTGGTTCGCTGCATGCTTTTAGATACCACACCGGCCACAGTGACTTCCCGGTCTTTGAACGTCTCAAGTTGGTCTAGCAACGTAATGGCAAACTGGGTCATTTCAATCTTGAACTGATCTAGCGGGTGACCAGTGATATAGAACCCAACAACCTCTTTTTCATTTTTAAGTCGTTCAATTTCGCCCCAAGCTTCGCATACACTCACACGAGGGGGAGGCATGTCATTAGAGCCATCTGCATTTCCAAAGAGATTTTGTTGCAACATCCCTTTTTGGGACTGAATCTGGTTGCCATATTTAATGGCTTTTTCAAGCAGGGTAGAACCGTTTTCTTCGTAAAAATACTGGGCACGATGCAACCCAAACTCATCAAAAGCTCCAGCATAGGCCAGACTTTCCATCGTTTTTTTGTTCACCGTCCGCAGGTTGACTCGCTTGGTGAGGTCGAAAATATCTTTGTAGGGGCCATTGGCATTGCGTTCGGCAATCAGGTCAGTGATGGCTGCTTCGCCTGCTCCTTTGATGGCTCCTAGCCCAAAACGGATCTGCCCGGCTTTGTTTACGTCAAAGGCGGTACTACTTTCGTTTACATCTGGCCCTAGTACAGGAGTTCCCATGCGTTTACATTCTTCGAGGAAGAACGTGATTTTCTCAATTGTTCCCAGACAGGACGTGAGTACCGCAGACATATATTCGCCCGGATAGTGGGCTTTCAGGTAGGCAGTCTGGTAGGCTACAAACGCATAACAGGTAGAGTGTGACTTGTTAAAGGCATACGAGGCAAAGGCTTCCCAGTCGGTCCAGATTTTCTCCAGGGCTTTTTGGGGATGTCCTTTCTGCATGGCATTTTCAATAAACTGAGGCTTGAGTTTGTCTAGGGTTTTGCGGTCTTTTTTACCCATAGCTTTCCGCAGTACGTCGGCGTCTCCTTTGGTGAAGCCTGCCAGTTTCTGTGACAGAAGCATAACCTGTTCCTGATAGACAGTAATGCCATAAGTGTCTTTGAGAAACTCTTCCATGGCCGCTAGGTCATAGGTGACTTCTTCGCGGCCATGCTTCCGGTTAACGTAGTTGGGAATGTAGGCAATCGGACCCGGACGATACAGGGCATTCATGGCAATCAAGTCTTCAAAACGGTCGGGGCGAAGGTCTTTCATGTATTTCTTCATCCCATCCGATTCAAACTGAAACACGGCGTTGGTTTCGCCCCGCTGGAAGAGTTCGTAGGTGGCTTGGTCGTCGAGCGGGATATTGTCAATCTCGATTTTGATGCCGTGGTTTCGTTCAATAGACTTGAGGCAGTCGCGGATGATGGTCAGGTTTCGCAGACCCAGAAAGTCCATCTTGATAACACCTGCATCTTCAATGATTTTTCCTTCAAACTGCGTGATAAATAACTCCGTTTCTTTGGAGGTAGACACAGGCAGAATGTTGGTCAGGTCTTCGGGGGCAATGATGATCCCTGCGGCATGAATACCCGTATTCCGAACCGTTCCTTCCAGTTTTTCAGCCTCTCGGAGTACGGTGGCAATCAGGTCTTTGCTCCGGTACATGTCCCGGATCTTCTTTACATTTTCTATCTCATCTGTCGTAATGATCTGGGCCAGGTCTTCCAGTGGCATGTGAATGAGTTTCTGAAAATTGATTCCGTAAGTAGGCTTGTCTGGAATGAGTTTGGTCAGAATATTGGTATCTACCAGCGGATACTCCATCACACGGGCTACGTCTTTGATGGCTGATTTGGTGGCCATTGTACCATAGGTAATGATTTGGGCTACTTGGTTTCGTCCGTATTTTTCAACCACATAATCAATCACTTTCTGGCGGCCTTCGTCGTCAAAGTCAGTATCAATATCGGGCATGGATTTCCGGTCTGGGTTCAGAAACCGTTCGAACAGCAACTGGTACTTGACCGGATCCAGGTTGGTAATACCAATGCAATAGGCCACTGCTGAGCCCGCCGCCGAACCCCGTCCTGGCCCAATCATGACCCCTAGGTCACGACCTGCCCGAATAAAATCGGATACGATGAGGAAGTACCCAGCAAAGCCCATCGTTTTGATGGTATGCAGCTCAAATTCAAGCCGTTCAACGACCTCTTGTGGCAGCGGTAGGTTTTCGTCTTCTTTGACAATGGCATCCAGTGGAAGACCATTGTAACGGCGTTTGGCTCCTTCAAACGTAAGGTGACGCAGAAATTGATCACCGTCTGTAAATCCGGGTGGAATGGGGAAGTTGGGCAGCAGAATGTCTTTTTTGAGCTTCAGCGTTTCTACTTTGCCTACAATCTCATTGGTGTTGTCAATGGCTTGTGGAAGGTCTTTGAAGAGTTCCGACATTTCGGCGGTAGACTTGAAATAAAACTCATCATTGGGAAATCCAAACCGGTAATCTTTTCCACCAAATCCATCTCCTTTCCAGACAGGCTTGCTTTGTAACTCGCCGGTATTGACACAGAGCAGAATATCGTGGGCATTGTAGTCGTCTCGGTTAACGTAATGTGAGTCGTTGGAAGCAATGATTTTGACGTTATATTTTTGGGCAAAACGCAGTAAAACGGCATTGACCTTTTCTTGATCGGGCAATTTATGACGTTGGAGTTCAACGTAATAATCTTCGCCAAACAGGTCGAGCCACCAACGGAAGAGTTCTTCGGCTTTGGCCTCACTCTGATGCAGAATGGCTTGTGGAACTTCTGCTCCAATGCAGCAGGTAGTGGCAATGAGTCCGGTATGGTATTGGAGCAGGATTTCTTTGTCAATGCGGGGCCACTTGCTGTACAGGCCGTCAATATAGCCCAGTGAACACAGTTTGGCCAGGTTTTTATAGCCTTCTTGGTTTTTGGCCAGCAGCAGTTGGTGGCAACGAATGTCTTTATCTTCTTTGGTAAACTCTTTCTTATGGCGGTTGGTAACCATATAAAATTCACATCCGACAATCGGCTTCACGTCGTATTTAGAGGCTTCAGCCACAAACTTAAAGGCTCCAAACATGTTTCCATGGTCGGTAAGGGCTATAGCGGGCATGCCATCCCCTTTGGCTTTCTTCATCAGTGCAGATATGTCGGCGGCTCCATCAAGTAAGGAAAATTGGGTATGGCAGTGTAAGTGGCTGAAAACGGGCATAGGGCTATGGGATGCAGGGAAGTCTTCGCTCTAAGCGAAGACTTCCCTAAAAGTAAAGTTGTCTGATGGACAAAGATACCAAATGGCAAACAACCAGCCAAGAAAATAGATTTAATCTGGATGTAGGTTCGTAGGTTCACCATTCACAGGGCTTCACCCTGTGCTGATGGATTACGCCCCTTCAGGGCTTAGTAGATTTGGTTGAACTTTCATCAAATGTGCTTAAACAGCTTCTAAATCTTACGGTTGTACCATTTCTCAATGGACTGCTGTTATGGGTGTTTCACAGATAAGTATATTCGCTAGTTAATTCTATTACATCCACCATGTACAGAAGTTTGCTCATACTGTTTCGGATCTGGTGGTCAGGCGTTTTTGGGAAAAACTTCGATTTACTACAGCTTAAGCAGGTTGTGACTATGTATGGTTACATGTTTTCGCCTCCATATATCGTCTATAAAGACAAACGCGTGGCTCGGATTGAGTCCAGAGAAGGGGCTGTGTGGGTGGTGACGCATTCCCGAAAAAAGGGCTATTCGCAGCGGTATAAAGTTAGAAATGCGCATGTACTCATGTACAAGCTCCGGAAAAGTTACCGCAATTTTTTAGATGCGGCTGAAAAGCCAGGCCAGCCTATTATAAAGATAGATATTACGCCTACCCACAAAGAATTGCCTGGGTAGCGTGATTGGTGTTTCCGTCTTACATGTGAAAAGGAATGTAGAACTGATATGAGATTTTAGGTTTTTTGAGAATCTGTGAATTTTATATGGAATTTTAATAGACATTTTTAACATATATAATCTTGTTTTAATGCAATTTTTCAAGCTATAAGCCTAAAATTGTATAGCCCACAAGCTGTTTTCATCAGATTTTCTCTAAACCCAAGCCGATAATTACGGTTTTTATCTTTGACAATGCGTAAAATTTTTACCTGAGCCAGTACATTTTCCACTTTGACCCTCTTTTTGGAGAGTTCCTTATTAAAATCTTTCTCTGCTTGAGTCAAGTCTCGGTTTTCGGTTTTGGTGTTACGAGGTTTTTTATCAGGTAGCATTAATTTCACATTCTCAGGATTCCAACCTTTAAATCCTAAATCTGCCAACAGGGTGATGGGAGTGATAAATTGTAGGGCTTCGACCATGGGTTTATCATGGACTTTACCCACATGGGTTGCCCCTAACCAGACAATCAAACCCAAGGTGGAAACAATTAACGCATTTTTGAGGGTATGTGTCTTTTTCTTGCCGCTGTAGAATGTATTTTGATCGTATGTATCTCGTTGAATAGGTCGTTCTGTTCCATCAACAATATATTCTTCTTCTAGCTGAAAATCAACCTATTCTATCTTTTCTTTTGGGATGTATTTTTCAAGAGCTTGGTTTAAAATTGGACTCAGAATGTGTATCCATTTATTGACCATTGACACATCTAAATCAAATTGAAACGCAATCACTTCTTGTAAGGAATGGGTTTTTTTGTAGAAAAGCAGAAAGAACAATTTATCTGCCACACTGGGTAATTGAGTTTCATTTTTGGGCGTATATTTGCGTAGCCGAGGGGTGCCATCAAGGGTGTATCTTTCAATAAAATAATCCCATTTGGATTCAAAAGTAGGTAAAAGTATATCGAATTTCTCAATACTGAGAGAAGTCAAAGATTTGAATTGTCGGGGGTTGGTGCGGGCTTTTTGGTAGGCTGT
>JACCDR010383398.1_pt1 | contig 20421 bp, 23 predicted proteins | sample 7446431 | NCBI WGS metagenome assembly JACCDR01 (sample SAMN15323443, study PRJNA562643) | freshwater metagenome | isolation source: river surface water | place: USA:Blue River Watershed | collected 2017-08-17 | reverse complement strand
TACAGAAGTTTGTTGTAACGATTGCGGACACCGAAGTCGGTCACGGCAGAGTTTTACAACAAAAGAAAAACGACGTAATCTACTTGCAACACCAAAGTAATTACTATTGACGAAACCCTTGGTGTAATAGCCAAGGGTTTTTTTGTTTGTGAGAATAATTTAACAGGAGGTACTTTAATGAGCCTAGCTGAAACAGTAGACATGAAGCCTTCGTATTTTTGCGAAGACCCCGGTTGGAGACAGGAACAACCTAAACCAACAACCAAAGAAACAAACCCTAAAGATGCTGTAGGCGTCACCAAAGCACCACTGTCCTGTCTTCCAATGCAGGTTATCTATGAAGCAGGTCTAGGGATGTTTGAAGGTGCCCTCAAGTACGGAGCGTTCAACTATCGAGTCGCTGGTGTACGAGCATCAGTCTATAAGGATGCGATAGATCGACACATGAATGCTTGGTGGGAAGGACAAGACATTGATCCCGATTCAGGTATGAATCATATTACAAAAGCTATTACTACGCTGATTGTAATGCGGGATGCTATGTTGAATAACAAGTTTGAAGATGATCGCCCACCCAAAGTAGCCAATCCTTTGTGGTTGGATGAAATGAATGAAAAGACAAAAGCGTTGATTGCAAAGTATCCAAACCCTTTGCCCCGCTACACACAGAAAGGACTAAACAATGAGTAAATATCCAGAGTATCCGTTTATTAATGTCAAGGTGATTGCTAAGTCATTAAATCTTAAACAAGAGCCGATTACTACATTTGAGGTTGATTACCCGCGCTACATTCACGCTGAAATTATGACACACAGGGTGTTCTCTCGTAATGCTCAATCATCTAGAGCAGTGCCAGTAAAGAAAACACTGGAGGTTAACCAGAACCCCGTTACTCCAATTATCTATGGTGCCAACATGCCGGGTATGTCTTCTAGACAAGAACTTACTGGTTATCGCCTTGCACAAGCAAAAGGGCTATGGGAAGCTGAAGCAAAACATGCACTAGAGTTCTCTAAACAACTCTCCGACATTGGTTTGCACAAACAATGGGCTAATCGTCCTACAGAATGGTGCAGTCGAATCAAGGTTGTTATTACAGCCACTGAGTTTGATAACTTCTTCTGGCTGCGTGACGATGAAGATGCAGCACAGCCCGAGATTGTAGAACTTGCTCAACGAATGAAAGAGGAATATGAATCTGCCCCTGTAACTCAACTTGACGAAGGCATGTGGCATCTTCCGTATCTTGAACAAGAGTTCCTGCGCGATGGTAGACAAGTGTTCTTAGATTCAACAGGTATGGTGCTTGACACCATGGATGCTGTAAAGATTTCTGCTAGTTGCTGCGCACAGGTCAGTTATCGTAACCTAGACGATTCTTTAGAGAAAGCTCTGGACATCTACGAAAAGCTTTTCTCTGGTCCTAAGCCTCACATGTCTCCTACAGAACATCAAGCAAAGGTTCCTCCTAAGTACGCTACATTCACAACCCGAGGTATCACACACATGGATCGCAAGGGTAACGCTTGGTCAGGTAACTTGAAGAACTTCGTGCAATACCGTCAATTGGTTCAAGCAGATTACTAAGTAGTTGTCGTTTTTCACTTGAAAAGAGGGAAAGTCGATGATATAATCGAAATCTTTTCCTCTGAATTTTAATACAAATTAGGAGGTAAAAATGGGAATCGTAGCTATCTTGGTAGTTTCGGAAAGTGAAATCGCAACAATCGAACCATGGTTTACAGCAGAATGGGCTAAAGAAAACCCTGATAAGTTTAATCAAATGCTACATGGTTTAGGTTTTGATATTAACTCCGAGATTGAAGTACAAGAAGGGTTAACTCATAGAAATAGATTCAATTCAGTCATCACCTGTACTCGTTGGGTTGGTAATGAGCGAATTGATAAAGAATGGTTAAAATCAGGTCATGCGTCACAGGCTGCTAAAGATAAAGCTTGTGGTTCTAGGTTGCTAGAAGACCTGTATCGTAAAAAAGGAATGTTTGAATGACAGAAGTAGTTGATGCACACAGTTTAGGTAGACAAATGGCCTCAGATAGTAAATTCTTTATGGGTTACTCTCGGTGGCGAGAAGACTCTTCTACATACGAAAGTTGGGACGAGGCTGTAGATAGGGTGATGTCTATGCATAAACAAAAATATGCAGACAAGCTAACACTGGAGTTGCTTGAGCTAATGCAAGAGGCGGAAAGTGCATACAAAGATAAGCTTGTTCTAGGGGCACAACGGGCATTACAATTTGGTGGGGATCAGTTATTTAAACACGAAGCCAAAATGTACAACTGCGCTGTTTCTCACGCAGACCGCCCATCGTTTTTCAATGAAGCGATGTATTTGCTACTCTGTGGATGTGGTATTGGTTTCTCTGTGCAACACCACCACGTTAAACAATTACCTGAAATTCAAAAGAGAAATAAAAAGAAAAGTGTTAAGGTATATAAAATCCCCGATTCAATTGAAGGCTGGGCCGATTCCTTTGCTGTTCTGTTGAGTAGTTATTTTACAGACAAGAGTGTATTTCCTGAATTCAAAGAACATGTCGTTCACTTTGACTTTTCAGATATTCGACCAAAAGGTGCAATCATATCTGGAGGGTTCAAAGCTCCCGGACCAGACGGGCTCAGAGCCGCGTTGATTCGTTGTGAGACTCTTATTGAAAACGCACTCAACGCCGGACAACGCATTCTGCGACCAATTGATGTGTACGATCTTGTGATGCATATGTCAGATGCTGTCTTATCTGGTGGTGTTCGTCGTAGTGCAACTATCTGCTTGTTCAGTAAAGACGATAAAGAAATGTTGAATGCCAAAACAGGTAATTGGTTTTCTGAGAACCCTCAGCGAGGGCGCAGTAATAACTCGGCTGTAATTCTTAGGGATGAATTGGATCGTGAAGAGTGGGCCAGCATCATGAAATCTGTTCGAGACTTTGGTGAACCGGGTTTTATCTTTACCGATGTGTTGGATTTTTGCTACAATCCGTTAACTACTAGCGGCAACAACAAGTAATTGTTATTGAAAATTTATCTAAAAACAGGGGAAGTCTCATTGAGACAATCCTGTGCCAATCCGATATGGAGGGTGCAACGACTATGAGCGAAAAAGAACTGACAAAACTGATGTATTTTTACTCCACCTTTGACGGTGGCCTGTATAAAGGATCAGAAACACACAACGCTTTTTTTGTGATGAACATGAAAAAAGAAAATGTTGACTACGTTAAGAAAGTCAAAGCTGCACTTGACGGCTTAAACATTGGTTGTGTTATTGAAGACAGGGTGATGAATAACAATGACGGGTGCTTGCGAAAAGAACAAGTTACCCTCAGATCAAAATCACATCCTAAATTGACGAAGATTCACGAACGAATTTATATTGATGGAAGAAAAGTAATTGACCCGCATATGCTGACTCTCTTGGACGAGGAAGCACTGGCAATTGCTTACATGGCTGACGGTAGTTGTGTTTATGACAAACGCTCCCCGAACGCCAAACCATCAGTCACGTTGAACACAAAAGGTTTTAGTTATGGTGATAATTGGTTGCTTAAAAAGGCAATCAAAGAGCAACTGGGACTTGAGTTCAATATCCAACGTCAAAACAATTACTGGTATTTGCGCCTCAGAGCCAAAGACATTGATTTGTTTTTTGACATGATTAGAATCTACGTCACTGACAGTTTTAAATACAAGCTCGGACGATAAACCCCTGATAAACAGGGTGATGATATAGTCTGTTCTTAATGGCGACATTAAGAGTCAAGCAGAAATGACTTGACCCCGCTTTGCGGGTAACAAATAAGGTGTTGAAATTGGAATGCTCCCAAAAACCACTGATGGAAGAAGTGGCTTTCAGTTCTGTAATCTAACAGAATCGAATGGGGCACAAATCACAAGTAAAGAAAAACTGATGCAAGCGGTCAAGGCTGCCGCAATTCTTGGAACGCTACAAGCTGGATACACTAACTTCAAATACTTGTCTGGTGAGAGTAAAGAGATTACTGACAAGGAAGCTTTGATTGGGGTCAGTATTACAGGTTGGATGAACAACCCTGACATTCTTTTTGATATTGACAACATGAAAGAAGCAGCGGAATTAGTTAAAGCAACAAACAAAATGGTTGCAAAACTAATTGGTGTAAATCCGGCTGCAAGAACTACATGCGCAAAACCTTCTGGTAACGCATCTGTTATTTTGCAGACAGGTTCTGGTATCCACGGTGAGCACTCGTTGCGATACTTCAGAAATGTTCAGATGAATGAACTTGACGATAGCCTTGCTGTGATTCAAAGAATCAATCCGGAAATGGTTGAAAAATCAGTGTGGAGCAATAACGGTACTGACTATGTGGTGTCGTTCCCTGTGGAAGTTAGTCCGCACTCGAAATTCAGAAAAGACCTGTTAGGTGTAAAACAACTCGAATACGTTAAGTTGGCACAACAGTATTGGGTTGAATATGGTACAGATGAAAATCTGTGCGTGCATAAAAAACTACGTCACAATATCAGTAATACCATTTCGGTTGACAATTGGGAAGCTGTTGAGCAATACCTGTTCGACAACAGAGAATGGTTTGCTGGTGTATCTTTACTTTCTGTTTCGGGGGATAAGGACTATGCACAAGCACCGTTTACAGAAGTTAAATCAGAATCAGAGTTGGTTGCAGAATATGGGCCGGCAGCAATTTTTGCTTCAGGATTAGTTGTTGATGGACTCCATGCTTACGTCGATTTGTGGCAAGCTTGTTCAATGATTAACGTCAAACATTCAGAAGACTCGTCTACTTTGTTGAAGCGAGATTGGCAGCGAAGAGCAATCAAGTTTGCCGAAAAGTACTTTAGCGGGGATACAAAGAAAATGACGTATTGCCTAAAAGACGTATACAATTTCCACAAGTGGGTAACCATCACGCAATCAATGAAACATATTGATTTTAGAACTGAACTGTCGAAACGAAGTGAAATCGATGTCGATACATTGGCCGGTGCAAATTGTAGTGGCGGGCAGTGCGAGATTACTTGGTGAAAGGAATAACATGTTTGAACTAAACACAGCTACAAATCTAGTCACAGCTTTTGTTGATGACGAATACTTCCCACCAGTGGAGGAAGCCCCTCAAGAATCCCACAAGGTTCTGAAGGTCTACACCGCTACTTGGTGCCAGCCCTGTAAGCTACTCAAGCAAACGATTGCCAATGCTAACCTGACAGACTCTGTTTCAGTATTAACTGTCGATATTGATGCTAACATGGAAGACGCAAAGGCTGATGGTATTCGATCTGTACCGACTTGTATTCTTTATCTCAATGGAACTGAGATCATTCGTCGGTCTGGCTATCAAACTGTCGAACAATTGAGGCACTTTGTTGATATCACTCTAAAACAGATTTAAACGACGTAGGAGCGATTTTAGACCTTCAGGCTACCTTGGTATTCCTAGAAGCTCAATCGCTTCCTATAGATTGTTTAAAGAAGTCAGTTATTAAAATTTAGACCAAAAAAGAACCCTTGGGTAGCCTACAAAGCCGCCCAAGGGTTTTCTTATGTTCAAATAGTAAGTTACTTATCAACAAGTAATGCTGCAATGCGTCTAGCCCATCCTTTTCCAAAAGATGCCCACGTAGGTAGGTCTGTCATGAACTTCAGACGACAACCCAAGTAAGACGACTTCACAGTCTTATTGTCTTCGTAGCACTTAGAGATAGTTTCTTGACCGATTACACCATCAACCTTTGCACCGACAGCCATCTGCAACCAGCGGATAGCTTGCGTTACACCAGAGTTTACAGCCCCGTCAAACACTACGTAACGAATGTCTTCAGGAAGATCATCTGCCCTGACCTTATCCCAATAGTTTTTCTTATAGATTGCTTTCGCTACTTCTTGAGGCATACTTTTCATATCCCCAACGTAACCATTAGCAACCGCTACATTCTTTGTAACACCCCACATCGTTTCACCACCCGGATCGTCTTTGTGGTTACTGTAGGCACCTTCATGTCCTAGCAGTTTTGTAAATGCTTCGTCAAAATTCATGTTTAGCCTTAAATTCTTCTAGTGTAGTCTTTACTTTACCGTAGCTTTTTAAGCAGGAGTTCAGTTCTCTTTGCAACTCTGCGGCCATTCCAGCGTGCCGGATAAGAAATTCTCCATCGCTTTGATATAGTCGCATTCCAGTAGCACCTTCGCTGGTTGCTGTATTTCCGGTATCTCCGGGAATATCGGCTGCGCTGGTTGGACGGTCGGGGCGGTTGCGCAAGCTGCTAATAAGAGCATTGATCCTAGCATCATCACTAGCTTTTTGTTTAGCCTTTGCATTTTGCACTTCCTCCAATTTAGACTTGAGTTGAATTTCAGCTAACAGAGACTCTGATTTCAATTCAGAAATCTTAGTGTTGTATTGCTGCGTAATAGAAACAACGACTTCTTCTTTTGCCTTTTCAATCTGACCTTGGTGCCAATACCAAGAGCCGACTAAAACAAGCACACAAAGAGAAACGTTAGTGAGTAATTTACCTAGCATCTTCTGCTGCGGCATTTGTAGGAGAAACATCCTGAACCTCCTTCTGTTCTTTTTGACCAGCAGAGCTACCAACCCAATAGTTGATGATTGTAGCTACGATAGTCCCCATGATAAAACCAAGCACCTGATCTACAACACGAGAATTTGCTGTAGGTAATGTGACAAACGTCACAAGTAGTATATATAGAGCAGAGAAGACACTCCAGAACCAACTAAAAGACATTGCAAACATATTCTTCATGGTTTCAGTACCCTCCTCTACTTTCTTGCTGAGAAGATTCATGTTATCCGACCAGTCCTGTTTTGACGGCAACAAAGATAATACTTGCAGCAGCTAACGCCCAAATGAACTTGTCTACGATGCTGACAGTTCTGGTTGAGTTAGCCAGTTTGATCTTCATTTCAACTTGCTCTTTTTCAATCTCGTCAATCTTGTTCTGCATCCTAGAGTGCATTTCTACAACATGCGAGATTCGTTCTTCAGCTAATACAAGACGGTTCATAGATTCACTAATCTTCTCTACAGCCTTAGACATTCTATCAATGGTATCAGCCATTGAATTGATCTTTAAATTAATTACGTCTTGATGCTCATGCATTGTAACCTCTTTCACTTACCCACATATAAATATCACAAGGACTTGGTGGTGCATCTGTCTTCTTCCAAGGAGTAATCACACCAGAATCAATCAAGTCTTCGTTAGTGATTTCACTACAGATTTTACCTTTGGCATTGCGGGTAGGCTTACCAAGCAGATGATACACCCAACGGAATCCAAACAGAATGTAATCAACGACACCATAATGTGTTGTATCGTGTGTCAGTTTGTACTCCATAAGTTCTCTGGTAACTTCAGGGAAATCAAACAGAAGAACTTCATCGTCCCGATACTTAGGCCATGCTCTACGCCTACGAAGAAGGCTCATGTCATACATAAGCCCGTTCTCTTCATCAACCCAAATAGTGTGATATGCATAACAACCAGTAAAGAATTTTGTAGCTTTACCGTTGATCTTGTTGTGGTTAAATACTAAACCTAGTTTCATATTGCACCATTAAGCTGTACGCATCCACATTGTTGTCTTCTCGGGAGCACTCGACGTATTCATGATGGCCCCAACGCACAACCAAGTACCAGATGGAACTGTGCTATGATAAGCGCCGGCAGCAGATGCATAACGGAGGTCGGAGCCACTAACAGACGTGCCGGGAGCTACTGTAGCATTAGGTACATAATACATGAGGGCGTGAGTACCAACCGCTCCAAGGGTTGTTTTTGCCATCTCACCGGCAATAAAATCCTTGGAAGCTACACCGCCAATCGTAATAGCACCAGTTGCTTTGGTTTTCTGGATCACACTACCGTAAGTCGCATCAAAGACACCAACTTCAGTTTGACTATTGAACAGATATGCGGTAGAAGCATTCGTACCTGTTTTAATAGCACGGACTTGAGATTCTGTCCCGTTGGTTTGTTGAAGAGCACCAGCGAAAGTCTTATCGCCACCAATGGTTTCATTGTCAGAGTTACTGACTGCACCTAATGCCGTTCTTGCTGCACTAGCTGTAGCAGCACCAGTACCACCATAAGCGATGGGGATTGCAGTACCAGCCCAAGAGCAACCTGCACCCATTGATTTATTGGTAAAAGCTTGTGCGCTACTTAGATCGGCATCGCCTTGGCCGCTAAGTAATGCCCAGTTAACGGTATCACCAGAAGGATCAGTAGTACCAGCACCGGCAGTCTTGCGTCTATATGTCTTAAAGTTTGAGGGACTAAAGCGACAGTTGCCAATCGCATAAGTAGTCCCACTGACCCAAGCAATAACCCCTGTTGTATTAGCAGCATCGGCAGCAGCTACAGTGGCAGCGGTTGCATTTGTATTCACTTCAACTCTGGTAGCTTCAGCTTCCGCAGCGAATGTAGGTAATGCTCCTAAAAAGGCATCAGCCCTAGCAGAGAAGTTCGTAGAGTCAGCACGACTCGGAGGTGTTGGTAATGGTGTAATTGCCATTTTAATAATCCTTTAAGTTAAACCTTCAATCTCTAACGAGCAGAGTGAATTAGATGGGTACGGAATTGTTACAGAAAAATCCTTGTAGTACCCGAAGACAACCAAAGCCTCTTCGTAGATAGCTTCTGTAGAACCAATCCAGACGCAAGGAGTGGCACGTAATGCAGTCAGAAGTTTGACAATACGATTCATTTCGTAGTTATCAAAGAACACATCGGCTTGCATTTTCTTACTGTAGCGTCCTTGAGCCAAATACGTGTTACCATACTCGTCTGTGACTTTCTTAGAGTAGTCTGTGATACCGATCTTTGGGGATGAACTGGTAACACCAAGTGAATGAGTATCCCCTAGTACAATGTGTCCAACAGAGGCTGTTACTGCTGCTCTGAAAGAAAACATGTAAAGAAGGTCTGAGTATCCTGTAGTCGGTAAGTTAGTGTGAATTAGTTGGGTTCTTGGTTCGGTATCTTCTGAGTAGAAGAAGTATTGTGACCAATCAGAAATGTCATCTGAAATCAGACCACTGACAGATGAAAACAAGAGTTCTCCCGACGTAAGGTCTTGCACAGTAACTTCTACCGAGCTACCCACCACATTCATCATTGCTACGGAATCTACAGGTGATCCGCGAACGACTGATACCAGATTACCGCCAGCAGAGCTACTTGTAGATACAAAATCGTCAAAGCAGGCAGTCTTGTTATCTGCTCCGATTTCTAGCCACCAGTCTGCACTGATGTCTGGTTGATGTCCAGAATTAGTTGGCTGTATGCTTTCGTACACTTTGTTCGCATAGCTGACCCTATTACCAACAGCATATGCAATACCGGAATCATACGCAGCATCTGCATTAACGGCGTTTGTATATACAAGACCTGTACCTGTAATAACATCGGCAGATCGAGTTACAGAAGAAGCTCCTGTTGCTGGGATGTAGCTTGAAGCTTTGTTTTTCTGTTCAAACTGTCCACCGAAAACATATATTCCGTTAGTAACCACACCAGTAAAAGTTGTTTCACCAGCAGAACTGACGTGCTGGATTCTGGTGATAATAGAAGTCCCAACTAAATTCGTAACTGTTATCTCAACCCTATACCACCCGTTCGTAACATACTTCGTGTTTGCATGATAAATAGTCCCCACTGAAGTATCAATGTCTGTAATGATAATGCCGGTGTCCATGTTTAACCGGACAGCGTAGATTGCATTATCTGTAATCGCCACCAATCGTACGGTGCTCACGTTATTTTTTTTAACGAAAACGCTGTACGTGTATGTTTGTCCTGTTGTCAACCCCGTGAAACTTCGTTTCAAGTAGTGCTCGCCGGTTGCGGTAGTTTGCAAAAGACTATCGGCACCCGCAGCGTTAAAAGGGGAATTGGTAGTATTGGCTGTGACAGTGCAGTTGGTAATACTAACTGTCCACACAGCATTGGAGAAATCTTCCGAATAAGTAGCTAAGTTAGTCGATGCAGGTTCAACTAAGATACCACGCTGAAGGTTATTGGCTGGATCGTACAACGGGCGCAGTTCATTGATAGCAGCACTAGCAAGATAACCAGCGGAATTCAAATAAGTAGCCGTAGAAGCTCTTGTAAAAGTAGCGCCCGTTAAAGGTACTGCTGTTGGTTTTACTAATTGCATAATTTACCTTTATAGCGATCTGAATCGCTTGCCTTTAAAGTTTGTCCCTGATGCACTTGCACTACCAAGAACATTGGCTGACGTACTGGATTCGGGAACAACGAATACTTCCAAGTAGTCAGTAGCAGACATCTGAACGTCTTCGGTTCCAGATAAAATCACAGAACCCCAAGCGGTCACAATACTTGTTTGAATGCCGCTCGCGTAAATGCTTCCATTCTTATACAGAGCAGAGGCACCACCAGTGAGGCCAGTACCGTCCAGAGCCACAGACCAGCTTACTGTGTAATACCCCGGAATTCCCGGAGTCCACCTGTAATTTGTTGTAGAATCAAATGTATTATTTGTGTCATAGGTTTCAGCATCGAACTGAACCTTTGTCCAACCTGCAATCGATACAGATTGGTTTGTGCTTCTATAGACTCTGACACAAGGGTCTACGTTTTGCACTTCCATGTACGTAGTTGCAGACGTACAAAGAACTAAGATATTCTCGTCAGTTAACCAGATTGGGTTATACTGCGTTAGTTGTCCACGGCTGGCAGCATAATCTAGTTCTGCCCTAGTTCCTCTTTTTAGTTTTATTCCACCAGACATATCAGCCCTCAAATAGAAAGAAAAGAAGGGTGAAATTAATCACCCCTCTCTCGTTAGATAGTACCGTCGTCAAACGTACCAGTCATACTCAGAGTCTCACCGTCAGGAGAAACGCGAGTAAGGATTTTTGCTGTAGTTGCATTGTGTGTGACACCAGCACGGACTTCTGCACGAAGCAGTTCCATGTTGTTATTCAGCACATTGATAGCGGACACAACATTGTTACCAGAAAGCAGTTCCATCGTAGAAGCATTATTGAAGATTCGACTTGGACCAGTAACTTCAAGTTCAGGACCATTCTCACCAACAATACGCATACCACCAGAGTGAATACCGCCAGCAGCGAATGCAGGAGCAATCTGCGTCAGGCTATTAGCCAACCAAGAACGGAACCGATTAACATCTTGAGAAGACGTTGCTCTTTCTTTAAACATTCCTTCGAGGCTTTGGCTCAGTCCCGGCAGTGCAGCTTGAGCGTTAGTGTCCCCAGCAGCAGCAAGGGCTATATTGGACATGAATAGCTGACGAGTAGATTCAAACCCGTTCGTACTTTCAGTACCAACTAACCCACGGAGTCTATTGACTTCTTCAACGATTGCACTTACAGCTTCAGCAGCAGCATTCTTCAGTTCATAGAAAGCAGAAGACAGTTGCACCAGAGCAGACCAAGTTTGCATACCACTTTCAGTATTCAAATCTTGAGCGTCGATCATCTTGCGGTAAGCAGTGATACTAGCAGGTACTTCAAGGTTCAGTAATCCAAAAGCACGGGTCAATTCCTTTGTTTGAGAAGTGACCTGTTCTTCTTTTGTGTAGAAGTTTTGGAAGTATGAACCAGCAGCAGAACTGAAGTTAGAGATACCACCGAACATGTCAGCAAGTCTAGATGCCTGATCTGCACCAAAGATGTTCTTGGTGTATTCAGAGTTACCTAGCAGCCGGAACATGTCATTGACAGTTACCAGACTTTCAGACAGACGCTGTAAGGTTGTAAGTGATTGCTCACCTGCACGTTTGAAATTATCCAGACCTGTTACCATGTCAGACATTTCATTCTTAACGTCACTGAACAATTCAGCAAGCTTCTGTGAAATCTGCTCTTCAGTTAGCCCCATGAAGCTAACCTTGATTTCTTTAGAGAATGAATCTAAGAAGTCTGTAGACATACCAAGTGTCTCACCGAGCTTCGTGACTACGATACGCGATAAGGCAAACTCAGAGTTGAAAGCGTTGAGTGTTTCGCTTTCCATATCCGAATACTTAGTCTTGTCACTACGGAACCACCCACCCTTATAGAACTGGAAGTTCTGACCGGTGAAACCTTCAGCACCAAAGTTACCTTCAATACCTTGGTCTGCAAGCTTACGACCGAATGCACGGTTAAATAAGCCAGCCACAATACCATACTCAGGACCAAATAGAGAAGCAATCTTGCCGATTGTATCCACCGTCTTGTTCACAGAGAAACCGTTAGAAATCCCCTGATAAGCCCCGTAACCCATGACTGCATTGGACACATACGTTCCAATCTTTGACATGATTCCGTTACTATCCTTCACCCAACCACCAATCTTTTGCAAGACAGAACTATTAGATTTGGACAGCCAGTCACCAAGCTTACTGATTGAACTTCCGATAGAAGTACCAATACGATCCCCAAGAGAAACTGTAGTAGCTGCACTAGCATTATTTCCACCAGCTGTTACACCACCGAAAATAGCACCAAGCAGATTACCTTCACCACCAAGAATGTCCTTGATGAAAGCGGTAACGAAAACAGTGATTGGCTTACGAAGTTCAGCTTCCAGAATAGAACGCAGCTTAGCAGAGCCGGATTTACCACCCTCGAATAAACCAGTAACGATGGCGTCGGACACACCGTCAACAAGCTTCTGGTTTAAGTCCATTGCAATTTCGGTATTGACGTTTTGTTCGGCTTGTTTACGGCGGTTAGCTGCGTCACGAAGACGTTGATCCCTTACACCCTGATCTTTGTGTAATTCGTAAGACTTTTCAATATCACGAATTTCTTTCTGGTATTCTAGTTCGATCTTTTTGAGCTTGATTGCTTTTGCTTGCTCTTCTGAAATTAAACCAACAAGTCCAAGCTGAAACTTCAGATAATCAGTCTGATCCTGCATCAGCAGGTTAGCTTCTTGGTTTTGTTCTAGTTCCTTCAGCCATTCGTTATCACGTACCTTCTGAAGCTCGATGTACTCGTCGTAACCTTTCTGCCATTGAGCCCGTTGCTTATTTTCCAATTCAATCGCACGCTCACGCTCGGCGTTAGCCAAAGCAATGTTCGTCAGTTCTTTCTGAGTACCCTTATCTGCTTTGTTCCATTCAGAACTAGATTGTAAATCCTTTAGAATCTGCTCAGACTTAGTTAACTCAGCTACCTTGCCTTCGGCCTGTTCAATTGCATCAGAGAATCGCTCAACAGAAGCAACCTTCCACTTCTTCATTGCTTCAGCTTCTTTATCTGCGTCAGACTTAGGAAGCTTGTTGCCCTCTTTGTAGATTCGAATCATCTTGGCAATCTGGTTGGCTGAGAATTCAGCTTCTTTCCCCCAAGCCTTGATGTTTTCGATCATCTGCTTCTGTTCTTCGCCTTTTTCTCCTTTAAGAAGACCAAGACCTTCGAGTCTAGATAATGCAGAGGCTTTATTTTTGCGGGCAGTTTCTTCAATAAGTCTGTCTGCTTCACGTAATTCCTGCTTCATCAATCCACTGAGTTCTGCTTGCATGTTGGCAATAGCCTCTTTGCGATCTTTTGACATATTGTCAGCGCCGGCCTTTGTTGCTACATTTATTTTTTCTTGTAACTCCTTGATTCGCTCTGGATTTGTTTTAGTGCGACCCCACCCCATAATGGAGTTCCAAACGCCATCCCACACGTCTTTGACGCCCATCCCGAAACGAACAATATACCCAAACTGTTGTTGAACACGATTCGTTGCCTCTACGGATGCGTCGGCATATGTCTTCATAGCAAGTGCTGCTGCCTCTGATTTTTTACCGGACTGCTCTAGAGATTTGACCAGCTTCAGTGTTGCAACGTCAACCTTGCCTGTTTTAGTGGCCCACTCCAGAAGTTCTTTTGTCGGCTCCTTGATAATCTGAGAGAACTTCTTAATCGTTTCATTGGTATCAATATCAAGAGTCTTGTGCAGCTTATCTGCTGTTGTTTGGACAAGTAGAATGTCTTTAGCTGCAAAGTTACCAGCTTCAGCCATTTCAACAAGCATCTTAGCAGACTTACGAGTAGTAACCCCTTGCTGCTCAAGTTGCGCAGTAAAGATACTAAAGTTCTGATAGGATACGCCAGCAATATTGCCTGTAGCAGTCAGAGCCTTATTTAGTGCGTTCTCTTCTTTAATGACATCCTTCAGAGCAAACAGGTATGCAATGCCGAGGACTGCTGTAGCAGCAGCAAACACCCCTGTCATCACCGTTAAGCCCGTACCGATCACTCCGAAAATCCTAGTCAGAAAACTAGCTGACACACCCATTCTAGTTAACGAAGCCGACATTGTGTCAACCATCGGTTTAACCAAAGTAACATTGCCGCCGAAGGTTAGAATTGCTGCGCCAGCATCTTTAAGCGAACCAAGTAACAGAGAACCAATAGCTTTAGCTGTACCAGTTAAACTAGCAACCATTTCAGAACCAGCCTTACGGAATGCTTTCTCAAGGTTTGCAGCATCTACGTTAGCAAGACCAATCAAGTCCCGGACTTGCAGACCTTGTTGCAGCAGAACCGTCATCGGGTTCATACCAGAACCGAGTGACACAACAACGTCAGAAATCTGCGGAGCTAATGAACGAGACAGCATGTTAATTCTACGCTGCTCTTCCATCTTGTTGATTTCTTGGAAGTTCTTTTTGTAGGCGTTAGTTTTGCGGGTAAATTCTTCACCTGTAACACCAGCGATACGAAGATTACGCTCATACGCAGCAATTGATCTTGCAGCTTTATCCGAAAGACTGATATGATCTTCCTGAGACTTGTTCAGAGTCCCCATGATCGAAATCATCTTTTCATCTTCGGCAGATACTGCACGTTGAGCGTTAGCTACATCCCTTGCACTACGTTCACGGCCTTTTTCTGCTGCACTGAACGTGTTGTAATCCGTCGCAAGCTTGATAAACTCATTAGAGTGCTCACGGAGTTTTTTCTTCAGTTCTGTAAAGGTTAGACCTTCAATTTTTGCAGCTTCAACGATACGGAGCTTATCTCTTGCAAATTCTTTGTATTGTTTAGAGCTTAACTCGATACCTTTATCTGACAGTAGTTGCTCGACACGTAATTCTCTCAGACCGTTTTTCAGGGCTGTAACACCAGACAAGGACTTGTCAAAAGGATCACCACCCTTCAGCTTTGTCATTCTGGTAAAAATATCCATTGCTTCGGTTAATTCTTGGACGGCAGCACCACTAGACTGCATTGCAGCAAGCCTAGACGACTGACCTGTAGTATAACCTTTAGCCATGTAATCAAGCTGAATACGAAGCTTTTCGACAGCACTGGCTTCTGCTTCTGTATTCTTAATCACACGACCTGCCGCACGTTCAGCACGATTCTTGGCAGCTTCAGCTTTACCTTCTGCTTCGGCGGTCTTAGCTTTGGCTTGTGCAACCTTCTCGTCTGCTACAGCGACCTTAGCTGTTTCCTGTGCAACCTTTGCAGCTACTTTAGCATTCTCAGCTAAAGGTTTATTCAGGTTAGCAACAGCAGTCTGGAGAGCATTAACCTTTGCAATAGCATCCTGCAACTGACTCGTTTCGACTGTAAATTTTAAGGTATCTAATTCAACCATGTTTCACTCTATTCTTTTCTTACAGGCGTAAAAAAGCCCCTATATTTCAAGGGGCTTTATTGAGATTTTGCACCCTTCGTTTCTTTACTCATATCCTTGTACATCTGATTAAGTTTTAGCTTATCAAACGTAACGATCAACTCTACTTCCCATACCTCTAGATCGTAATTGAACAGTTGAGCATACGCAAGTATTTCACTCATTGGTATTGGAAGCGGAGTACCGAAGTCAGAAGGTCTTTGATCGCTTAGAATACAAAACATTCGCCACAAGTATTCCAACTTCTTCGGTAATTCTACAAGATTATCTAACTCTGAAGGTTTGTGCCCTGTCTGTCTCCAGACAGATTCTAATTGTTCTTTCAGTGTACCACTACCAACTCTACGATTAAACTTAAATTCTTGTTTCGCAAAGTTGACAGCAGCATCTAATGCATCAGCATCGAAAGTTCAGGAGATTATCACTCTCCTCCATAATCTGTTCGCGCAGGAAAGGATAATCTTTCATCAGCATTTCTGCATTTTCTTCAGAGTATGGAAGCTCAACACCGTCTTTACCGAGTTTAGTCCAAGAGATAACACGATTAGCAGAGACACGAACTGCAAGTTCTTCGATTTCTTCTGCTGTCATTTCGGTCTTCTTTCCACGACGAGCTTGAACTTGTTCGCGCTGAGTAATCTCTTGACTCAGTTGACGGGTAAAGGCTTGCACCTTCTTGGAGTTACGACCACGGACTTTCACCGTAGCTTCGGTTTCAGTACCGTCAGGCAATACCACATTGAATTCAAATCCAGCTTCAGCAGCTTTAGACGGGTCTTGTTTAGCTAAGTCTAACATCTTTTCCTTTCGTTAATTGTTACTCAAAATGCACATATCTACTGTTTTGTATACTATGAGCATCACTTGTAAATCATTATATCATTGACCTTTTGAATAGTCAAGTGAAAAGAGAAGAGACAAAAAAAAAACCCCACCGGAGTAAACCAGCGGGGTTTCTTATTAAGTAACTAAGATTAGATCGAAGTATCTTGGATTTGAACAGTCGTTGCGTTCAGACCAGCAGTAGTCACATCATTCAGCAGAGCCGTGAAAGACGTTTGAGCCACCAGACCAAGTTCACCGTCGTCCTTGGTGAAGCTACCAAGTTTCACTTTAGGAAGGGTAATACTAATCACGTTAGAAGCAGCGGTATTGTCTTGAGTCAGTGCGAACACAATTGAAACAGCAGTTTCGTCGTCAAAGTAATCGCGGAAAGTGGCATCTTGGAAATACACAGACAGATTGCCAGAAGCACGAATACGGCCAGTAAAGATTTCAGCGATACTGTTAGAACCAACCGCAGTTGCATTCTCAGTTGCGCGTTCAACAGTCAGATCAGCAGAAGTAACCAGAGCAACAGGAGCACCAGCAACCAGCATAATTCCATTCACAGCCGCCAGAACACCAGTAGTACCTTGTGCAGTAGGAGAGCTATAGTACTGTGTAATACCCGTAGAACCTAAGTCTTTACCCACAAAACCAAAGCTTACAGTCGCAAGGCCCGTGGCAGGCATTTGAACCTGCATGGAGTTCACCTTAACACCGGTATAAACTTCAGATTGGGTGATGTCGGAATACCATTCTTCAACCGAGTACGAATCATCCGTGTGACTAGAAGAAGGAACAAACGTAGTCTTACCAGTCACGGTTGCAGTGCAAGACGCAATTGCAGATTGTGCGACCATTGCGACAGAGTTCAGAACCTGAATTGTCAACACAGTAGCCGTCATCGAAAGAACCAACAGGTTTTTATCAATGTTGGCAGCGTTAAGAGTACCACCAGTCAGTCGGATAACATTACCAACTTTAACGCCGTCAGTAATCCAAGAACCGGTTGAACGAGTAATTGTATATTGTGGGTGGACAGTAGCCGCAATCGTCAGCGTGAGCGAAGAGATTGCTGTCACAGAAGCAAAATCACGACCAACAATCGACTGCATGAAATCAGAGTAACTACCAGCCGACAGTTCACCCTCAAGAGAACCTTCGGCACTACGAACACCGTGACGGAAGTCAGCTACTTGACGGTCTGTACGGATTTCACCAGACTCGTATGTTTCTTTAATCAGGTTGAAACTAGAAGTTACCCGACGAAGTTGTTTAGCACCAGTCGCAGGAACAGGGATTACACCCCAACCACCACTTTCTTTCTTGTAGGCGACTACTTTAGCCGTTCCTTTTGAAATTGTAGGCATATTTATTTCTCCAATGAATTTACGTTAATTTAACTTTCAACTTCGCCAATAAGGTCAACCAATACAGGGACCATTACTCGACCTTGAACGATAGTCGCAGAACCAACGAAAGGAGTTTCTAGAACGTAAATTCGAACGCCTGCTTCGTTGAGATATGTACCCTTGGCAAATCTGTTTCTAATCAATTCAGCTTGCCTTGTTGCTTCACCAGTGCCCTTACCTCTTGGTGTCATCACAAAGACTTGGAACTGAAGGTTCTCACGGTGATAACCAAGGCCTAAAGTAGGATCGCTAGGCTTACCGATTCGGAACTGAGTCATCAGATAGTTACCGTCAGGTGGATTAAAATTTACACCTTCATACGCAGTAACCCACTGTGAAGGCATTTGACTGTGATGTCTCTCCACAGCCCTTTTGATTTCTTCAATTGCCATTTCAGATTCCTGTGTAGTATTTCTTTACGTTGATACCGAAGGCCATCATCACTTGTTCTATTGTTGGATGCATGATCGTGTTTTCAGTACCAGAAGCTTTTGGTGAATACCCAGCATTCAGTTTACCGATATACGGACCTTTGTTCAGAACAGTGAACCTGTCACCAAGAACATACTCTTGAATCTTTGTTCTTGCATCTGATACTGCTTTGGTTCCACTGTAGTTTTCTACAAACGGAGCAGAGTTGGTAAAGTTAACTTGCCAAGAACCTTGGGCAAAACCTTCTGTTGGGTCTAAGCCGTATGAATCTAAACTAGGATCAGTAAGACGGCGCTGGTAGTACCTGAAGAATATCTTAGAATCCCCGAGCGGTGTATTAGCTACAGCAGTTTCAACAAACTCTTCTGTAAAACCCAGCACCATATTCTCTAGCTTTTTGGTAATTGTTTTAGCAGCAAGCTCCAAGCTTTTCTCTAAGTCGGCAGTATTTGCCTTAATCATTTAAGACCTCACTGCGAGAATCTTGTACAGAACAACCTGACCGTGAGCCATGTGATTCGTGTATGAATCGACAACGTACTTGATAGAGTTGAACTCAATAACATCTTGAGGTTGCGGAGCAAAAGTAATTGCATCAGCACATACGTAGAAGATACTTGCACTCTTACCAATCAAGTTCGGGTAGTTGAACTGCGAAATCTTGATGTTCTTTTCGTACATCTGAATCGTGTACTCAGTACTTGTACTCGTAGCAGAACCAGTCTCGATGTTGTACACACCAGCAGAAATTCTGGTATACTTGCCCGGAGCGCCGAATCGCTTCAAGCTGTCTTTAGCTGCAAGCAACATCAAGTTCATGATTCAAAGTCCTCCAGAGGGATGACGTAATCTGCACTTGAGTTTGGCGAAGGTACAATGTTGTTGTCAGAGTTGCTGTCGTTAGTAAGCATTTCGGCTTTAGATACACCACCAACCCATCCACATACTGTCTTCAGGATCGGATTCATATTGGGGTCTTTGATAAACAATTGCAGCGACAGGCGATACTGTTCGGCAGCTTTATTGCCTTTGATGCTGAAGATGTCTACTGTTTGATCGCCACGCATTGAAAGGTTCAGAAGAACAACCTTAGCAGCTTCAATTGCAGTTCTATCAACATTCTTGTTGTTTCGATTTAAGAGGAATGCAATTTCTTCGTCAGAAATAATGTACAATCCCGGTGTATTATCTTGGATCAAGAATCGAACTTGATCGATCAACGTCATTGCCATTTACATTCTCCTTGTATTTCTATTGAATAGCACTCTATTGAATACCATCGAATAGAAAGGCTCCCGAAGGAGCCTTCAAGTCTTAGTTGCTGGTGTACAGACGAACCAGAGCAGCAGGACGGCGCACCATGTTCAGGACGTTTTGTTCCGTTTCAATGGTGATTTCCGAGTCATTAGGATTACGATACGTGAAGGCGTAAGCTTCCATACCCAGCGTGTTCACATGCGAGAACTTGTTAGCAGGCGAGAAGTACGACAGGAACATATCTTCAGTACCGCGAGGAACCAGATAAGCATCGCCAGCAGGAATCAGCGCAGTACCGTTGTACGAACCGCGATATTCGATGAAGGTGATACCACCGAATTCAAACGAACGATGCAGACCAATACCAAGGCGCTTACGCAGGGGTTCTTGCGTGCTGGTGTAGTACTTGAACGCTTCCTTCACGGTAGCATGTTCAATCAGCTTTGCGAAGAAAGCAGGAGAGCACAGCGCAACCATGTCGTTAACGGTTTCACCCGTCAGGATGTTGTCCTGAATATGAGCGATACCTTCTTCACTCTTGGCAAGGACACTAGTGGTCGTAGTACCAAGCACGAAGTCGATTTCTTTACGGGTAATACCGAAGTCCGTGTAGAAGTTACCAACCACAGTACCGTTAGGAGCGTAGATAGCACCGTTGGTCAGGGCGTAAGCACGGGAAGCTTCCAGAGTAGCAGCGTGCGACTTACGGATTTTCAGCAGCTTGCGGGCGATAACAGCAGCTTCGGTTTCAGCAGCATCGGCAGAACCATAAGCACGCTTGCCTTGAATGTCTTCAGGCTTAACCGCGTCATCCAGAGGGAAGTGCGGAATAGC